>Ga0206962_1314_pt1 | contig 11444 bp, 6 predicted proteins | sample Alteio_BWOrgHeat_27_FD_153241 | JGI IMG/M metagenome (GOLD analysis project Ga0206962, IMG submission 153241) | Enriched cells from forest soil in Barre Woods Harvard Forest LTER site, Petersham, Massachusetts, United States -... | ecosystem: Environmental > Terrestrial > Soil > Temperate forest > O...
GTCCGCCCGCAATTCCCGCCCGACACGCCGCAGGCCGATCTCATCGCGGCCTCGCGCCTCTTCGATCTCGCCCCGCAGATGCCTCCGGTCGACTGGGCCAAAGCCTTCGAGCACCTCCCCGAAAAAGATATCTTCGTAGCCGTCAACGGCCCGCGTGGCATCTACGCCGACAAGATGCCCAACACCACCGGCGGAGCCATGATCGAGCGCACGCCCAACGACCCCGCATGGCGCAAAGGCGGCATCTGGCAGTCTGACACGATGCCCATCAACGTTCCCGGCCTCTGGGTCATGACGTGGTACGACGTTTCGATCGGCCCCAACCTCGCCGCCTATAACTTCGTTCGCGAACACGCCAAGGGCGAAGCGGCCAATGAGCAGTACGCCATCATCGCGCCCACGCTTCACTGCGGCTACAAGCGCGCCACCGAACACACCAAGGTCGGCGAACGCGATATGGGCGACGCTCGCCTCGATTATGACGCCATCACCTACGCGTGGTTCGACAAATTTCTCAAAGGCGAAAGCGACACCCTCATCGAAAAGACTCCAAAGGTGCAGTACTACACCATGGGTCTCAACAAATGGCAGCACTCCAACACCTGGCCGCCCGAGGGAGCACAGCCCATCACGCTGACCCTTTCAAGCAACGGCCATGCCAATACGCTCAATGGAGACGGCGTACTCACCGCATCGGCCAAATCGCCGCTGCTGTCCTTTGCAAACACTCTGGCCGCAAACAAGGCCGACGCGCCGGACACTTTCGTGTACGACCCAGAAATTGAAGTTATAGGGAGTGCGGCTGAAGATGATGGGATATTTCTTTGAGGTATCTTTGGGGCGATAGATGTCGGCGGCCATGCGCTTGCCATCGCGCATCGGAACCATGACTTTGCGGTCGATGATGGCGATTTTTTCGAGCTCGGATTCGATGGATTCGCGCTTGGTGACGAGGGCCTGACGCTCTTCGGGCGTGAGATTGGGGGCTTGGCGCTGAGCCAGCAGCGTGGAGGTCGAGAACAGCAGAGAGACAGCGAGAGCGAGGCAAGGAGTTGGCGCTGTGGTCATGGTTTCCGATTGTAAATGGGAGGCAATCGGTGCGAGCCGGGTCAGAAACGAATTTGTTTCAGGTACTCGAGGGTTTGCGGTACCTGCGCGGGGGCGTCGACGCTTTCATCTTCGATGAAGTACTCGGTGATGGCGCTGTGGCTTGCGGCGCGCAGTATCTCGGGCCAGTGCAGCTCGCCGCGGCCGAGGACGACGCTTGAGGGCTCAGGCGCGCCGCCGGTGAAGTTTTCTGCTGTGCCGGGGGCGATGTCTTTGAGATGCATGAGCTGAAAGCGCGTGGGGTATTTTTCAAGATAGCGAGCGGGATCGGCGCCTGCCTGACGGAACCAGAACGTATCGAGTTCGAAGGTGACGAATTCAGGCGAGGTCTCTTGTATGAGGAGATCGACAAGCGTGGCTGTTTTGGTGTGCACGAACTCGTAGCCGTGCGGATGATATGCGAATTTGAGCCCCTGACTGGTGAGCTTCTGACCCCATGCGTTGAAGTCCTTTGCGGCCTGGTGAGCTTCGGCTTCGGTGAAATCGCCTTTGTGAGGAATCCAGGCGAGGATGACGTATTTTGCACCTAGAGTTTTTGCGTCGGCGATGACCCCGTCGATGTCTTGCTGCATGCGGTCGTAAGGCGCTCCCATGCTGGTGCAGCGCAGGCCGGCGGTGTCGAGGAGAGCGCGTGTTTCAGCGGCGGATTTGCCTTGGAAGACTGAGCCTTCGACGTTGGTGGTGCCGAGGTCGTGAATGATTTTAAGTGTGCCGGGCAGGTCGCGTTGAAGTTCGCGGCGATAGGTGTAGAGCTCCATGCCAACGGGCTTGTTGAAGGGTCGCAGCTTATATTCCCCAGCGACCTTCAGCGTCCGGGGTGAGGTTTTGCCGGTGCCGTTGTTGAGCCAGAGGTCGATACGCGGGGCGTCCCAGGCGTAGGGCTTTTGCAGGATGTCGAGGTCGCCGTCTCCATCGAAGTCGGCGATGCGGGCGTCGTGCCAGCCTTCGCCATGATCGAGGATGGTGGTGCGGAAGTTGCCGAGGCCATCGCCGTAGAGGATCCAAGCGGTGGCGTCGGGGTTGTCGATTTTGGTGGGCTCGGTGGTCCACTTGCCTTGCTCGGCGGTGAGGATGTCGAGATTGCCGTCGTGATCGATGTCGGCGATCTCAAGGCTGTGTCCATGGATGAGGTCGCGGTCGATGAGGCGGCGGCCTTGCCACGACGCGGGGGTGGTGGGGTCGGCGTTGTCGGGGCATTCATAGATCATGAGCGGCCCGGAGCCATCGCCGGGTGCGATGACGATCTGCGGATGCTTGCCGGGTTTGAATTTGCCGGCGCGAATGCGTCCGCCGATGATGCCGACTTTGATGGGCTTGAACTGGTGATTGCCAACGTACTTGAACCAGTAATTGCCGGCGAGCAGGTCGGGATGCCCGTCGCCATCGATGTCGGCGGAGTCGAGGCCTTCGGCGTATTGGGCGGCGTTGTTGGTGGATTCGCCTGCGTTGCCGGAGAAGATGGCGTGCATGGGCCATGGGCCGGAGTGGCGCGGGTCTGGGGGGATTTCGGCGAGGTAGAGGGTCTTGGCGAATTGGTTCCAGAAGACAAGCTGGGGATGGCCGGTGCCTTCGAAGTCGCCGAAGATCTGGTCATGGTGCTGGTGGGCTCCACCGGCCTTGATGAGATGGCGTTTCCAGGGAACGTCGGGGTTGAAGTTGGGGTATGGGTTCTCCCACCAGTAGAGGTTGCCGCCCTGCCAGTCGTCGCCGAAGACGATGTCGAGGTCGCCATCGCCATCGATATCGAAGGCTGCTCCGCCGGCCTCGATGGTGAGGGACTCGGGCTCGATGACGTAGCGGCTCCAGCCGGTGGGCGTGCGTCGATACCAGACGAGGGATGGGCCGGTGACTCGGGCGCTGATGACGAAGTCGGTGGCTGGTGAGTCGGGGTCTAGACGGGCGGCCAGGTCGCCGGTTTGTTCACGGGAGGTGCCCGGGACTGGGAGGTCGTTGGTGGAGGTGGATTTGCGCTCCCAGTGGATGGGGGATTGGGCGGTGGCGGTAGTAGCGAGAATCAGGACGATGGCGAGGATGGGAAAGCGGGACAAGGTGGCTCCTCAGGTGACGGAGGCCAGTCTACTGGAGGTTCGCGCTTTGTGCGAATGAGGCACACCTCAAAATCGAGATGCGGGGCACCGACAATTGGACACATTGAAAACACGGAAGTTACAGATTCTACAATGGCGAAATGGGTAAGATAGGTGGGATGCACGACTCTGTAGCACAAATTCTACAACCGAGCGGTGAAAGCGAACTGAAAATCCTACACGAACAAATCAATTCGTGACGTTCGTTCCTTGCCCTGGCTTCAGCTTTTGGAGCAGCAGAAACAGGGCACCCCCCAATAAATATCCCGGAAGTATGCTCAGGAACGCTGAACCTTTTACTCCACTCCGCGAATGTACGGCAAGCCAGTGGGCGATGACGAACTGAGGCACGAACGAAATCGCGAGGCAAAGCCAAAAGCTCAGCGTTCCCATCACCCATGGCTGCACAACCGAGCACGCGATGAGAGCTGACAGGTACATAACGAACAACGGCCACGACCATTCGTCTGGAACACGATGATGGTTTGGTGTGAGAACCATCAAAAGCACGAGCCCGGCCAAGCCGATGAAATAGGCACGCAAATTCACTTGGGCTAGGAAATACTTCGACTTGTTTCGCTTTGCATAGTGTGCCCTCGCTTCCTTAATGTCGAGCCGCAGGTAATCTCTCTTCTTGGCCCGCGCTTGCTTATGAGTCAGGCTCCGCCGGGCCATCTCAGCGTCTAGTGCGGCGGCGGCTTCTTCAAGCAAATCTTTGCGATCGCCCGCAATGTGCAAGAGTTCATCATCGCTCAGGCTTGCGTACCGCTCATGGAAGTTCGAATCCAAGATCCCTCGACTGCCTTTCAGCTTACTCGCAGACGTCGCAGGTGTATTGTCGTCTGTCGGTAGTTACTTCAACATAAATGAAACCGCCGCTGACGGCTCAGCTCAGAATTAGTACAAAGTCTAAACGTGACTTTTCGGTGCGTTCATCGTATTTAACTTGGCGTGCATCCGAGAAGTGGGACACCCGCTCTCGTGTTTGCGGCGTCATTGCTTTGAGGATTTGGTTAGGTTTTCGGCTATGAAGAGGCCGGCTTTGCCGCCGCTTACTATATCGAGGTGGCCGTGGCCGGTTAGGTCGGCGGCTACTATCTGCATGCCGCCGCCCATGCGGCCGCCGTAGTCGATGATGTGGCGAATCCATTCGACGCCGCCGTTGCCGGGGCCTTGTGCGGTGGCTGGTGTTGGCGGGACTTTGCGGTACTCGTACCAGTAGAGGCCGATGGGTTCGCGCTCGCCGGGGTCGTTGCCGTTGTGGGCGAAGTAGCGCTTGCCGGTGATGAAGTCGAGCTGGCCGTCGCCGTTGATGTCGGCGAGGATGGCGGCGTGGGCCTGGGACCAGGTGTTGTCGATGATGTGCTGAATCCACTTGCCGTCGGCTGTCTGTTCGTACCATGCGATGCCATAGTCGTGGGCCATGGTGGTGAGCAGGTCGGGGCGGCCGTCGCCGTTGATATCGAGCAGATACATGCGGCCGAAGGCGACGTGGCCGGGTTCGGAGTGTGGTGTTTCGTTGTGGCCTGCGGGCGCGATGGGGTGCTGATCCCAGTCGGTTGGATGGAACTTCCAGTTGCCGGCGGCGCGTGGATCGGCTGGTGCTTCGAGCCAGCCTTTGGGGGTTAGGATGTCGTTGCGGCCGTCGCCGTTGACGTCTCCTACGCCGATACCATGGCCGAAGCTGTGATCGGCTACTACGTGCTTGAGCCATTTACCGGACTTACTGTTCGGGTCCAGCTCGTACCACGCGAGTGGGACGTTAGGGCGGTCGTATTCGGGGAGGATTTCCTGCGCTTTACCGTCGTTGTTGAGGTCGACGAGGAAGGCGAATTCAGTGGGGCCTGCGTCGTCGATGATGCTTTCTTTCCACGGGCCGGTTATGTTGCCGGGGTTTTTGAGCCAGATGATTTTATGGGCGAAGTAGCTGCACTGGATGATGTCGGTGTAGCCGTCACCGTCGACGTCGAGAGGCTGGTCGCTGAAGTTGTCGATGTAGCCGCTGGCGTAGTCGATGTCGCGGATGTGGTGTTTGGTCCAGTTAGGCGCTTCATACCAACTGTCGCCGGAGATGATGTCGGGCTTGCCGTCGTGGTTGAGGTCGGCGACGGCTGCGGTTTCGTTGTAGCCGGGGTCGATCATGTGGATGCGGAAGGCGATGTCGGCGGGGCGTGTGGCGGCGATGAATGCCGGCGTTAGCAGGATGAGGGGGAGGAGGCGCCGGCGCATTATGTTTCCTTTTCAGACGGGATGTACTTACGTTGCGGATTTTAGGGGTTGGGTCGCGAGGTCGGCAAACGCCTTGGCAATCGGGAAATATTTAAGGCGTCATAAGATGGCCAGGAAAAAAATGACCGCTATCACAACGGCTGCCAAACCGATGCCGAGAATCATTGACCCACCGCGGCTTCTCCAGACGCTGGGTCCTCTGTCCAAAACGCCGTTGCGAAGGAACGCTTGTATAAGGGCGCTCGCGGCGTTGTTGCCGTCATATCCGGACCAATATGAAGACCCTGGTGGGACGATCACTGGTTGTTGCTTCTCATCGAAGCAAAGTACGCAATCGTGAAGGTCGACCGGGAAAGTCGTTTGATAACCGGGAGCTGCTGCACTAATCGCTTGCCAGAACCGCTCTGGCTGGGCTAGCCGGAGTGGCGAGAGCTCTGTTTCGGGCTGGCGGGTCATCAAAGCGAATATTCGTTGCCTGGGAAGATATTTCAAAGCTTCGTTCCACTCCCAAAGCGTGGCAGGCGAGACCTCAGCGTCAACGAAGTGGAATATTGCAGCCTGGCTTGCCGCCAGCAACAAGCGGACGGTCCTTCTCCAGTTGTCATTATTTACCCAGGCCGTGGCGGGGCCGAGTTCTGGCCATTCCTCGGCGGGATCGCTGAGACCGATGAATGGGCCTGCATTTTTCACCGCACCTGCGATCAGTTTCTCCATCGTTGAAATTTTTTGTGCATCCAATGGGCGCCCCAGACCAGCGAAAAAGAATTGAGAAAGCAAAGCTAACCATCCGGGGCCGCTCTCTGTGGTGAATTTTCGAAAGTATATGATGGGCGCCCGGTGGTCGGACCTTAGCTTGTTTATTGCCAGCGGCCGCCAAGCTGCCACACCGCGCACGAGCAGAAGCAAACCAGGGGCATAGAGAAGTGATGAAAGAACCTTGTTTCCAATCTCGATTTGAAGAAAGAGGCCTACTGCCAGAAGCACTGCGCCAAGGGAGGCTAACAGAGCACCCGCGACGAGAGGCCTCTTCTCTACAGGGTTGTCCAACGCTTCATGCAGCGAAGCCCGAAGCGCAGCCGAATTGGATCTTTTAGACACGGGAATCTTTTGTGGCGCATTGCATTTTGCGCAAAAGATAGATTCCTCAGTTGTGATACCGCAACCTGGGCAAATTGGAGCGGCTTCAGTTTCTACGCGCGAGCCATTTTCCGATGGGTCGCCAACTCCGCGTTCGTAAGGGTCCATGGGCCCTCGCAGCAGGATCGGGGTGTTAGCAGAGATTGTATCCTGAAGCTTGCAGTTCGACGGAGTTTGCATTGGCGAAGTATCTGGTGACTGGGGCGGCGGGGTTTATTGGGCGATCGATTGCAGCGGCGCTGCTGGGGCGCGGCGATTCTGTACGTGGTGTAGATAACTTCTCTACTGGCAGGCGGGCGAACCTTATCGGCCTGGAGGAGATGGAATTTGTAGAGGGCGATCTCGCTGATCCGGCGGTGTGTGCGCGGGTGTGCGCCGGTGTGGAAGTTATCTTTCATGAGGCGGCGCTGCCCTCGGTGCCGCGATCGGTGGCCGACCCCATCTCGTCGAACATTGCGTGTGTCGATGCCACGGTGAATCTGCTTTGGGCGGCGAAGTTGGCCGGTGTGCGGCGGGTGGTGTACGCGGCTTCTTCGTCGGCCTACGGAGATACGCCGACACTGCCGAAGCATGAGGGAATGCTGCCCGATCCTATCTCTCCCTATGCGGTGGCGAAGCTGGCGGGCGAGTACTACATGCGTTCGTTTACGCGTGTGTATGGATTGGAGACGGTTTCGCTGCGCTACTTCAATGTCTTTGGGCCGTACCAGGATCCCACGTCGCAGTATTCGGGAGTTTTGGCTGTGTTCTGCCGGAAGATGCTGGCGGGCGAGGTGCCGACGATCTACGGAGATGGAGAGACGAGCCGCGATTTCACGTTTATTCAAAACACCGTTGAGGGGAATCTGCTGGCGGCGGAGGCTCCGGCGGATCAAGTCGCCGGACGTGTGATGAATGTCGCGACTGGAGTTCGCATTACGCTGAACGAGGTCGTCGAGGTGCTGCGAGAGATCACCGGGTACAGCGGTCCGGTTGCCTATGCGCCGGAGCGCGCGGGCGACATCCGGCATTCGCTGGCGGATATTTCTCTGGCCGGGAAGTTGCTGGGATACGCGCCCAGCGTGGAGTTCAGAGAAGGCCTTCGACGGACGGTGGAGTGGTACCGCGAGGCGGCAGGGAACTAGCGCGATCAGGCGGTCCGCGATCAGGCGAAAGACAGTGGTCGCGGATTTCCCGATAAGAAAGATTTGACGGATTTCATTAAATACAGCACACTCTCTATAACTTTTCTTTACCAAATTTCTGGCTGTTCAAACGAGCCTCTGTGCTTGCAGGGATAGCTGTGTTGTCTGAGGTTACGGCTGCGTGACGGATTCCCCTGATCCGAACATCGAACGTGTGTCTGGACCGGCGGGGGCTTACTCCGAACGCCGGTTTTTATCGTTGCGGGAGCTGGCGGAGTTGATGCGGCGACGTCGTCGATTCCTGCTGAGTGTGGTCGGCGGACTGGTGGTGTTGTGTCTGCTCTATTGCCTGGTGGCGCCGAACCAGTTTGAGGCAACGGCGCGGGTTGCGTTGCGCATGCAGCCGGTTTCGTCGCTGAGCCTGGAGGCGCAGGAGGCGGCAATGCCGGTTTCGATTCTGAGTACGCCGTTGCAACTGGAGACGCTGGTAAACGTGCTTCGCAGCGAGGGGCTGGCGTGGCGCGTGATTACGGAACTGAAGCTTTATGAATCGCCGGCATTCAGGCGCAATTTTGCAGGCCGTTTTCCGGGCTTCGATCCGCAAAAGCCGACGCCAGAGGCTCAGACCTATCTGCTGGAGACCTTTGACAAGCGGTTGCGCGTGCGTGCTTTGCCGCGGACATTTCTGATCGAGATCCGGTTTCGCAGCAGAGACGCGGCGCTGTCGGCGAAGGTGGTGAATCAGCTGATTCGCAGCTACACGGCCGGCGAGTCCCAGAGCCGCGTCGATGCGACCGTGGAGGCTTCGTCGTGGCTGCAGGGGCAGTTGAAGGACATGACAGCGCAGGTAGAGCAGAAGCAGCGGCGTCTCGCGGAGTTCGAACGGCAGCACGGCCTGATGAGCCTGCAGCAACAGACGCCGGGCGGGCAGCCGGCGGAGACGCTTCACGATCCCATTGTGATGCAAGTGGACGAGACAGGGCGGCTGCTGGCGGCGGCGAGCGGCGACCGGATTCTGCGCGAGGCGCTATATCGCGAAGCACAGCAGGGCAATCCGGAGCAGGTGCTGGCGGCAAATCCGGAGATGCAGGCGGAGATGGGTCCCGGTGGAGCAGCGCTGGCGCAGCAGCTGCGGACACGAGCGAGCGAAATGGGCATCGAATTGGCGCAGTTGAAGGCTGAGCATGGACCGAACTATCCGCACGTCGTGGAATTGGACCGGGGCCTGGCGGATATCGATCAGCAGATCAAAGCGGAAGATGCGAATCTGACCGAAGCTTTTCGGCGCACATGGAAGGCCGCAGCGGACCGCGAGCAGTTGCTGCGGCGGCAACTGGGGGAGCACATGGAGGAAGGACTGCGGCAGAACGATGCGGCGATCCAGTATTCGGTGCTCCGCGAGGAGGTCGAGGCTGGAACCGGGCTTTGTTCGCGGCTGAGGAGGCGAATCCAGGAGGCGGGCCTGGCGGACGGAGTACGAGCTTCGAACATCTATGTCGTGGATTATGCGCGGGAGCCGTTCAAGCCGGTGGCTCCTGATTTGCCGCTCTACCTGGGGATTACGTTGTTTTCGAGCCTATGGCTGGCGATGGGCGGGGCGTTGCTGCTGGATGCGCTGCGTCCCGCCGGAAGCCACGCGAAGGGCCTGGCGGCCTGTCTTCTGCTGATAGGGGCGATGGGTGCAGGGATGAATTCCGCAGGATTGGCGCAGGCTCCGACGCCTAGCACCTCGGGATTGCCGACTGGGGTGGTTCGCGTGCCGGTCGATCCGCCGAAGGGGAACAAACCAAGTCCCAAAGACGCGCCGGTGATCTGGAATTCCATGGCTCCAGTGGGGGCTGACGCTACGTCGGAGCCGACAGTTCGCATGGCTGGGGCAGCGATGGCGCTGCCCATTGCGGCGGGGGATTTCGTCGAGGTCAGCGAGTTTCATACGCCGGAGTTTCACACGGCGGCGCGCGTCGCTGCCGATGGAACGGTGCTGCTGCCGCTGGTGGGGCAGGTCAAGCTGACCGGGCTTTCGGAGCAGGACGCTTCGCGGGCAATCGAGAAGGCTTTTGTCGATGACGGCATGCTGCTGCACCCGCGTGTTTCTGTGCTGGTGACCAATGCGGTGGGGCAGGACGTAAGTGTGCTCGGAGAGGTGGCGCGGCCGGGGGTTTATCCCTACACCGTTCACCATCGGCTGCTGGATCTTATTTCCGCTGCGTCGGGGCTTTCGGCGAATGCGGGACGGCTGGTGAGCGTATTTCATCGCGACGATCCGCATACGGCGCATGCAGTGGTGCTTGATCCGAGTGGTACAGATGGCAAGGTCGATCACAATCCTGAGCTGGCGCCGGGGGATACGATCCTGGTGAGTCGGGCGGGGCTGGTGTATGTGATCGGCGACGTGGTCCGACCGGGTGGGTTCGCGGTCGATCCGGTGCAGGGACTGACGGTTGTGCAGGCGCTTTCGCTGGCGTGGGGCGCTACGCCAAATTCCGCAGGATCGAAGGCAATTCTGATTCGCGATCAGCCGGGCGGACGGACGCTGACCACGCTGAATCTGAAGCGCATGATTCGGGGTGAGGATCCCGACCAACCGGTACGGGACAGGGATATTTTGTTCGTTCCCGACAGCGCGACGAAGACGCTGATGAACAAGACGCTGGAGTCGGCGATACAGTCGGCGATCGGGGTGACGATTTATGCGGGGCTGGTGTACTCGCAGAGATTTTAGAGGCCGGTAGCCAAGGATCACCGATCGGGGATCAGCAGAGATTGGGGAGGAAACTGTGCAGCGGATTTCGATGGTGTTGCTGATGCTGTATGCGTTTGCCGTGCCATGGGAGTACTCGTTCGATCTGGGGGAGCCGTTGGGCAACGTGGCGCGGATGCTGGGGATCCTGCTGCTGCTGGCCGCTATTCCGGCGGTGCTGCGTCGCGGAGTGTTTCGGAAACCGGGTGCGCTCCAGTGGCTGGTGCTGGCCCTCTACCTGTACTTTGCCTGCAGCTATTTCTGGACGGTCGATACGCAGGCAACGCTGTCTAAGCTTCGCGCCTACTTTCAAGTGATGATGGTCGTCTGGATCGCCTGGGAGGTCGCCGAGACGCCGCGAGAACTTCGCGCGTTGCTGCGAAGCTTTGTGGCCGGATGCTGGGTGCTGGCGATATTGACGCTGTTGAACTATACCTCGGCGAACGCGTCGGCAAACACGGCGGCGCTGGAACAGATTCGATTCGTGGCCGAGGGGCAGGATCCAAACGACGTAGCGCGATTCCTCGACCTGGGATTCCCGCTGGCGGCGTTGCTGTTTGCGACCGATTCGCGATGGGTGGCGCGGCTGCTGGCAATCTGCTACGTGCCGGCGGGATTGCTTGCGGTGCTGTTGACGGCTTCGCGCGGGGGATTTTCGGGGGCGTTTGCGGCGCTGGTGGGGTCGGCGATGGTGCTGGTGGTATGGCGTCCGCGCGCGGCGTCGATGATCTTTCTTGGGCTGGCCGCGACGGCGTCGGCGCTATGGCTCTATATTCCGGCGGACTCGGTGGCGCGGCTGCTGACGATTCCGGAGCAGATCAGCTCGGGAGATTTGAACGAGCGGCTGGGAATCTGGGTGTCGGGATGGCATGCGTTCCGGCTGGCTCCCTGGTGGGGTTATGGCGCGGGGACGTTTGCCGGCGCTTCGCATCTGGCTACGGAGGACACGGCCCATAACACCGTGATGGCAGTTCTGGTGACGGGCGGCCTGGCGGGAACAGCGATCTTTTCGGCGACGCT
>Ga0206962_1291_pt2 | contig 11250 bp, 9 predicted proteins | sample Alteio_BWOrgHeat_27_FD_153241 | JGI IMG/M metagenome (GOLD analysis project Ga0206962, IMG submission 153241) | Enriched cells from forest soil in Barre Woods Harvard Forest LTER site, Petersham, Massachusetts, United States -... | ecosystem: Environmental > Terrestrial > Soil > Temperate forest > O...
AACGAATTGACAAGACCTAATATATATTTTGATGATTTTATTTATTGAATCAGTTCGACAATCATCTTCTTTAATAATATGTTTGGGAAATCCCTCAATGGTTGTTTTACCTTGCTTATCCGGTTCTGTTAAAACAATTCTCTTAGCACCAAGTAAATAGCCTAACATAAAGCAGATTGTATCATCATGATCCTTAACTTTGGTTTTTGCATTACAAAGGGAATATGCGATAATCATACCATTCTCAGCACATGCAGCTTGATACTCAGTATCTTTATAACCTAGGTGTCTGTCTATTCTGGTTGCATCATTACAATAATTATGAGCTTTATGTGGTTTTAACTGTACCATTATTGATAAGAATAATAACTTGTAATCCTCTCTAATAATATCTTGGACATCAAAAACACAATCCTGTAAAATTATACCATTAGGGAGATTTAATGTATAATGATTTTTATAGAATATGGTCTTCTTTGACTTTTTTGCAAGAATGTCAGAGATAGGGATAAAGTTTGGTAACAATATTACTTCTTCCATTAATGTATATACAGTTAACAATTATCATGGCATAAATATAAAAATAAAGTATTTTATTATCAACTTTTTTATAACTTAGAAAAATTGATAAACCAAACAATTGACTAACATAAATACAAATATTAATAAAAAGAATAATGGCTTACTCCTGTTTTACGGTTTTAAGAAAGATCATAACACAGCCTTTAACTGATAATATAATTTGGTACTACATTATCAAACCAATATTATATTTCTTAGTATTTGTTATTTCTTGTGGCTTAATCTACTTATATCTGGTTCCATTTACAAATATAGTTGGTCAAGCCTTATTTGCTGATTTTACTTGTCCAAATAGTACTGGGGTTTGGCAAACATGTGGTAAAACAGTCTTTCTTTCAAATCAATTTGATCCTAATGCGGATCAGATCGGTGTTGGCTTTTTCGTATTCTTAATTATTCAATCAACTATTGGACTTTTCCTACTCAGTATTTTACTATATTATTGTAGTAGAAGAAAAGGCTATATGAAACGATTTACTTGGTCAGACTGTATTCCAGCGTATTTTTGTTATGGCAAACCCAAGGATATGGATGAATGGATTATAACTGATCCAAATGCTAATCAATTAGGTCCACATCAATATTTTCAGTTTACAATTCTTCTTTTCTTTTCAATCCTCGTTACAACAATTGTATTTGGGATTTGTATTGGTCGTCTTATCGCTGTCAATTCAATTAGTCAATGTCTCTCTTATAAAAATACCCGAATAGGACTTTTTGGATGTGTATCAAATGCGAATGGTCAATATGTTGGAGGTCAAACTTGTAATTCCTGTACTGGTATTGGATTCGGCATTCTGGGTATACCTCTTCTAATCTTGGAAATTATTGCCGTTCTAATCTATTATTGTCTAAAAAAATGTTACAGATCTTTTAAGGATACAGAAGCAGAAATAAGAAGACAAAGAGGAATAGAACAGATTCCCTAAAAAAATTGATATTGTAATGTATTATTCTTTATTTATGATATAACTAATAAGAAGAAAGAATGGAGAATGTTTCCTGTTTCACAATTATGCGACATATGATAACTAGACCTAGGAATGAAAACATATTTTGGATATATTTCTTGAAACCAGTAATCTTCGGTGTCTTAGCGCTTATTGGGTTATGCCTTGCTTATCTCTACTGTGTGCCATTAACTAATATTGTTGGTCAAGGTTTATTTGCTGACTTCAAATGTCCTCCAAATACAGGTGTTTGGGGAGCTTGTGGTTATACTTTGATTGGTGGAGGGTTTGATATATCAGGTGATAATATAGGTGTCGGCTTTTTTGTTTGGCTTCTTATCCAAAGCACTGTCGGTCTTTACATTGTTTCAATAATTTTATACTTTTCTAGTAGAAGGAAAGGCTATGTTAGGAAATGGACCTTAGATGATTGTTTGGGATCCTACTTATGTTTTAATAGTCCTGATTTAATTGATGAATGGGTTTCAACTAATGTAAATCAAAAGTATAATTGTTGTACTTATAAATGTGAAGCAGGTCCATATCTATATTACACTTTTACTATTTGCTTCACTATTGCAACCATAATGACAACTATTATTGTTGGCACGTGGTTAGGCCGTTATGGAGCAATAAATGGAATAGAACAATGTTTGCCCTACAAAGATACACAGATTGGGTTATACGGCTGTTTCTCTTCTAACAATACATATGTCGGTGGTCAGACTTGTCAGAATTGTGCCGGATTTGGCTTTTTGATTGTAGGTGTACCACTTTTACTTGTTGAACTATTCTCTATTTGCCTATTCCTTTGTATAAAGAAATGTAGAGTATTATATAGAGAATTCAGTATTGAGTTAGAAAGAGATGAAAATGAAAAACAAATCATAAAACAGAAACAAATTGAAATTCCGGATGTCCTATTTGTTTTGGACAAATAATTGATTTTGGTCGACTTCCTTGTTGCAATAAAGTTATATGTAATGAATGTGTCAATAAGATTAAACTATGCGCTTTTTGTAGAGCGACATACGATAAGGATAATTTAGTAATTCTGAATAATCCTATTATTTTATGATAATTTGGTATCCGTATTTGGTTACCTGAATATTCAACTTTAAATTATTTAATATAAAATTGACAATGAGTCATTTAATAAAAAGTGACAATATAATATATAAAATTAGTTATCCACAACAATGGCCAGCAGACAAAGTAAAACTATTACCAGGAGGGCAGGACAATGTGCAAAAATGACCTGGAGTTGCTACATCATGTATAACAACTAAAATAACAGTGACCGTATTATCCCAAGAAACAGTTGTTACAGCACCAGTAGTTGAAATCATGAACTGGCAAGTGGCTGAATCTGAAGCTGGTAGGGTTTGACAGAAGCCACTATTACATTCACATATTTGAGTACCATTACAACTATTTGTATAAGTAGTGTTACCTGAACTATCATCACAAGCAATAACACTAAATGGAACGTCACCTGGATCATTACTTGTTGTATTGTCATTAATACATGATGTTGCACCTTGAAGTATCTTTACAACAGATTTAATCGCATTTTGTACATAAACGATAGATGCGTATGAACATGGAAAGCCTGTGGGTTGAGGAGTGGCCGAAGGAGTACTAGTAGGTGTTGGAGAGCTTGTTGGAGTACTACTTGGGGTACTTGTAGGGGTCGACGAAGGAGTACTAGTGGGTGTTGGAGAGCTTGTTGGAGTACTACTTGGGGTACTTGTAGGGGTCGCCGAAGGAGTACTAGTAGGGGTTTGAGAAGGGCTAGGCGTGGGTGTTGGCCGCGGCGGGCAACGTCTGCATCTACATCTACAATTGCGTCTAACTTTTTTACAGTTAGAACGGTGGTGGTTTGAACTATGATGATTACAGCCCATGATGTTATATATACATTGTACAGATAATATAATTTTTTCTAAATAATTTTTGAATTTGTTTACATAACATGTATACAAATTTTTTAAATAAATTGGTAATTATTTATTAGACCTCTTTCCGGTTTTAATTTTCATCATCTTCTCTTTTTCCTCTTCCTCTTGCTTTCTTGCTGCTTCTTCCTCTTCCTCATCCTCCTCATCTTGTTTTCTTGCTGCTTCTTCCTCTTCCTCATCCTCCTCATCTTGTTTTCTTGCTGCTTCTTCCTCTGCTTCCTGTTCCTCTTTTTCCTTTCTCTTTCTTCTCCTTCTCTCTACCTCTTTTTTACTTTTTTCCGACCTTTTCCTTTTATACTCATCATCTAATGTAAGTTCCCTCTCATGTTTATCAAACAACTTCTTAAAAGTAGCCTGAAAAGTTTTGGGATATGTTGCTTTCACTTGACCACAATTTGGAAACCTTTTAGCAAACCACTCATCAAATTTATCACTTTCAATATCATTTTTCCCTAAATTAATAAATCGGCAAGTGATCCTGCAATTATCCATTTTATGACCAATATCATTATCAACTCTATCGACTGACGGATGCCATGGAAAGTAGAACTCTGTTGATGGATAAAGAGGTAATCCAGTTATGGCACATATCCATCCATTTTTTTTAATTTCAGAATACATCCAAGGAATACTTATTAATTCCGATTTCTCATATTTTTTATCAAATTCTTTTAGTAAACTACCTTTTTTAACCTGAGTTGAACCAACATATTTGGAAAAGTCTAATGTTTTTACTGTACCCTTTAAAACACTAACAACGGTTTTCCAATGTTCTGAACTGCCACCACATTTTGCATAATTACAAAACAGACAAGATATAACACAATTATTTTTCTTGTGACCTATATCGTTATTTATTCTATCTAATGAAATATTGTCTAACCTTGAACTATCATTACCGCCGTATTCTAATCTAACAAAATGTGAACACCAATGACAATTGTTGTTTTTATTATACATATCAACAACATCTTGATAAGTTATATCGCATTCCCTACCTCTGGTTCTGTCAGATGCTTTTACTGAATTTACTATCACAATAGCACAATTTTTAATATTACCACTGCAATAATGCGGTTCACACATTTTTTTATGAACTTCAAGTCTGTTACAACCAGCAACAATACAATGTATTTTATCGCCATGACTTTTGCAAAAACCATTTCTGCCTGTTTCTTTTCCATTAGGACAACCTTCAAATTCACACTTCTGGCTTTCTTGTTCACACTTTTTACATGTCGAAGATTTTCCATCAGAGCTCTGTGTTTTATTATAAAAACGGTCAAGAGGTAGCCACTTATCACATTTCCCACAATACTTATACTCAACGCCATTAACAACTTTGTGTTGTATTGTTTTATAGAATATAAATTTTTCTGTAACCCGATCACTCATAATATTATAATTCTATAGTATAAATTATTCGAAATAAACGCATCAATTTATGATAGTTATGATTTTCAACTATAATAAACACGTCTAGTTAAATTAGTTAATATTTGTCAATTATATACTTTGTAACCAATCCTTTAGCCCGAACATGTTCCCATAAATACTGTGGATGAATGGTCGAATCATTATTATCCCTATAAGTAAATGGAGGATACTTATATGTATAGGTCCTTGCATAAAAGTATAATACGTATTCAGCAACAGAGTTAACAAGTCTAGCTAAATCCAAATCTATTATCTTTTCAGCTCCCCTCCTATTAATTGCATAACAACCACAACATGCTATAAAATTATTTAATGGGTCAGGTATATAATTTAGCTTACCATTATAAAAACATTTATTAAGTGTCTCCTCAGATACATTGATTGCTAACTGTATGATCTCCCAATCAATAGGACCCTTACTAATAATTTCATTCAATGAATTCTTCCAGAACGGTTTATACTCAAATGATAAATCATCCTCACAAATGATACCAACTTCTTCACCAGATTCATAAAATGTTCTTATGGCCTTAATGTGAGAAGCTATACAGCCAAAATTCTTATTTTCCGGTATGCTAATACCTGGAACCCGACAATTCTTAACCTTATTATCTATAAATAATTGTTCCATATACTTTCTCCTCTCCAAACTTTGGTCCATATTTATCCAATAAAAATTATACTCTGACATCAATATAATTATTTGTAGAAAAATTATTTTACTATGGTATAATATATGTCTCAAATACCTGAAGTCTGTTATGTCACAGCTTATACGGAAATAGGAAGGGACAAGTGGAAACATTATGAACGAACCTTTGGCCACTATAAATCGTATTTTTCTCATTACCTAAAGTTTGACGTTGATATGATAATTTATATTGATGAAAGGTATTATGATGAAATGACTATCATGTTACAAAATAAACCTAAATTCAAACTGATTAAAATTAATGATGACTTTCTCAAGAAAAACATATTTGCTTGGTCCTTAATTGATAGAGAAAGAGAAATCATGAAGTCAGAAAGTTACCAATCCATAATAAAACACCGACTAAAGCATCCTGAAAATACTATCCCTGAATACAATATAACGGTTCACAGTAAGATCGATTTTGTTAATTATACAATTGATAACAAATTATCTCCAGCTAAGTTTTATGCATGGACCGATTTCGGCTATTTCAAATATATTGAAAATGTTCCAGAAAAACCAATAAACATTAACAAATTTGATAAAACTAAATTGACATTTTCAACGGTTAACCCAATTGAACCAAGTGATAAAGACATAATATTTACATTAACATATGCCCCATCTAGAATTGATGGAGGGTTCTTCTTCGGTTCAATAGCAATTATGAAACAATTTCAAAAAATGTATCATGATGTTTTAATCTACTTTCAAAAAAACAATTTTGCTGATGATGATCAACATATTGTTTTACAATGTTACTTTAGGAATCCATCATTATTTAAATTATATGTTGCCGAATGGAGTAGAGCATGGCTAATTCATTCTCAATAATTTCTTTATAATTTCTTAATATCCTGACTCTTTATTACGGTATCGTATTGTTCTAACCATTGTTTTGTTACAGAGTGAGGCCATATCTTAAATTTATACGGTTGTCCATTAGTTTTAAATTTTAATAGATATTCACCATCTTTAATCATAATATTTTTATTATCATTATATATCAGGTCATATCTATACAATTCTTTATTATTTTGATCCATTATACCGATATACCAAAATAGATAATCTTTTGATTCACCACATTTATGTATATCTTGGATTAACCAACTAACTTTGACTTCATAACTGTATTCAGTGTCATCAGGTAGCCAGATTATATCTGTATTGATTGGATTTGGGGGTTCTAATCCTAAAAATGTATATTTCTGATACTTATAATTTTTAAAATTAATACCGGAATAAAGTTCATAATCTTTTAAACTTTTGAGAGGACCAAAGCCATAAATCCCAAAATCGATTTTCGGATCTTTATTCTCATACTGACCTAACAATTTCTTCACCCTGTTAACTGATGATTTATCCCTATCATACCAGGTTGCATCAACTTTCTTCTGTTTTTTATTCTCTTGATTATGGTCGTCCCAATGTGTTATCCTGTAATCCCTATTATATCGATGCCATAGAATCAATTTATGTGGATGGAATAAGCTATAACCTTTAGTAAATGCTCTAATCGATAAAGTTATTTCTTCTCCAGTGAAATATATATTAGGATCATATGGAATTTCTTTACAGAATAAACCGGTAGTGAATATAAAATGGCCCGAAATGAATCTAGCTTTAACCGATCTTGTCAAAGATTCATAATTAGGTATTATCTCAGGTCTAAATAATATTTGGCCTTCTGAGAATCTATCAACTTTCATTAAGTATGGTTCGACCGCCTTCCCTTCATTATTACTATTTTTTGGATCATAAGAAGTGGCATATGTTGTTAGAATAGGTTTATTATAACCATCTTTCTGTAAACCCTTATACATATCTATTAAAACTGTATCCCAGCCTTTAATAAATCTATGATGTGAATCAAGTTGTAAATAATAACTTTCATCAGTATGTAACTTCTGTATTTCTGAACGGGCCCAACAACAGCCTTTAGAATTAGACCATAGTACATCAATGATTTTGAATCTTTTATCATTCTTATATGCATCTAACTCCTCATCTGAGCCATGTTGCCAACAAATACCAAATGTTAAATTGTCAGGGTAGTCAGCATTTTCCAATAAACTTTTGATCGTTGGCTTTAGCTCCGGATCTCTGTAACTGGCTATAGAAATAAATATCTTACAATTAGATATCATATATAATACACCTATTCGAAAATAAAATTCCCGATTTTAATCTATCATTTATAACTTGTAAATGTTCTTAAAGAGTACATGACTTCGGTTCACCATAATCAAAAACTATATAGTAATAATACGATGGGTAGAAAAGTATAATAGTCGACGAACTATATTAAATCATCGGCTGTTATACTTTTCCACCCATCATATTATTACCAGTATAATTAATACTTAAAGAACCAGGGCCCGGCAAACAAAATGGATCCACAATATGACATAAATCATAAGATAATCGATATAGTTTAACACTTTTGTTTACCGGTAAACAAAAGTGTTAAACTATATTGTTTATGTTATGATGAAATCTGTATTGTGAGTCGTTTTGCTTGCCGGGCCCTGGTTCATCATAATAAAAATTATATGGTAACAATATGATGGGTGGAAAAGTATAACAGCCGATGATTTAATATAGTTCGTTAGCTGTTATACTTTTCCACCCATCATATTGTTACCAGTATAATTAATACTTAAAGAACCGGGCCCCGGCACAATGCTGGTAAGTTAATGGAATCGTCTACTGATATCCTTTTTTATAATGATAGAAAAGTATAGTAGTAGACGATTTCACAATAGTTGTCGGTTATTATACTTTTCCATATTAATACTTGTAATCAGTAAAATTATTTATCAGCATAAGGACTGTAAAAATATGAGTTTTTATTATAAAAGCGTATAATGCGGTCATTTTACACTATTTTAGGAAAAAATTGAAACATAGGTCCCCTACTGTAGTTAGAAAAAGTATAACAGCCGACCAATTGGCCGGTATTTATTCTTTTTCTATATAAAAAAGATATTTACCAGTTTGTTGTCTGGTTTACTTTTCTGGTTAGGACATACAATAAGATGTTTGGTATTTATTCTTTTTCTGACTACTAATAGATATTATCTGATTTATTATCTGGGTAACTTTTCGGGTTTATTTTTATGATTCAATAATATGATTGGCCTTATTCATATTCATTAACTTATCAATAAATAGAATAAGGCATTATATTAGACCTTCTTGCGTTCTTTAGACCAAAAATTCTGTTGTCTGGGTTTTACACGAATTCTTTCATAATGTCTATCAGGAACAACAGCTACTAACGTGTCAACAATAATAATAAGTAACTTTAATATTTTTTTAATAGTGCATTTATATTGCCGTCTATACAATATCAGATAAAAGATGTTATTAATTACGATATGATTTGCTCCCTTCTTATTAATTTTATATCCTTCTTTAACAAGATCCTTTAATAAATATTCCATATAGGCAACAAATGTACTGATAAAGGTATGAATGGCAATATCCTGTTTTATATTCTCAATAGTCTTTGATGGAAGATCTTTTAAAGATAAGTCATATTTTGCGTATCTAAAATATGTTTCAATATTCCACCGTCTATGGTACATATCCTGGAAAAATGATTCAGGTTTATCCATTACAGTTGTCAGTATATGAAATGTACTGGTGCCTATTGTATATTTCATTATTCTCATTTTTATTGGTTTGCCATTTATTATTTCAGAATGAACAATATGATCACGGTCGCCCAATAATTGAGCATATCTAGAATTTTCCTTAATTCGGCAAATTACTCTGGCTTCTAAATTTGTGACGAACGATAGATAATCATCTGAAAAATATCCTCTATCAGTAATTATAACGTCTCCCTTCCTAATATACTTTTCTTGTTCCGTAAATGCTTGTCTCTCATCGCCATTTTCTGGATATGATTGTAAATTAATTACAACACCAGTCATAACGTCTATTATTCCGCTGACTAATGTTGTACAATATAGACCATTTTGTCCTAGTTTCATTTCTGGGCTCAATAAGTAATCAGCTAAGACATGAGTACCATCAACAGCAAGCCATCTTTCATTGGTATCAGTATAAATTAAGTTTACAAGAGAATCATTTAATGAATTAAATGTTTCCAGGTCAATTTTCTTCCTTCTATCAATAACAGCTTGAGGCTTGAAATCCTTATCGATTCCATTGACTTTCAATTGTTGCATAGCAAGCTGGTAACTCATATCATTACCAATTTTCTGTATTAGAATATAAAGTATATCATAAAACGTCAATATTCTGTTCCTTTGAACAACTTTAGAATTGACTTCAGTAAGAATAGTATCTATGACTTTGATACATTCTGTGATTTTCTTCTTCAGAGCCTTCGGCGTCCGTGTAGACTTCTTTTTAGGTTTATTAACAGTATTAGCTTTAGCCATTCTGACATTTCTTACAGACGCCATAATGATTATTAATATAATAAAATTATATTATTTATGCATATTGGTTACAATTATAAGTTTTTTTCATAAAGTATATCAGTTAACTATCTATTATGAAATCGCCTATTGATATACTTTTCTATCGTTATAAAAAGGATATCAGTAAACGATTCCATTAACTTACCAGCATTGGGCCCCGGCAAACAAAACGGATCTACAATATGGCATAAATCATATGATAATCGATATTGGTTAACACTTTTGTTTAACGGTTAAACAAAAGTGTTAAACTATATTGTTTATGTTATGATGGAATCTGTATTGTGAATCCGTTTTGCTTGCCGGGCCCCGGTTCATCATAATCAAAATTATATGGTAGCAATATGATGGGTGGAAAAGTATAACAGCCGACGATGTAATATAAGTTCTTCGACTGTTATATTTATCCATCATATTGTTACCAGCACAATTAATACTTAAAGAACCGGGCTCGGCAAACAAAACGGATCTACAATATGACATAAATCATATGATAATATATATTGATAAACACTTTTGTTTACCAGGTAAATAAAAGTGTTAAATTATATTGTTTATGTTATGATGGAATCTGTATTGTGAAGCCGTTTTGCCGGGCCCCGGTTCATCATAATCAAAAATTATATTTTTAAATAAGTGTATCAAGTATTTTTATTTGTAATTAACCAATAATCGTATCATAAGATTTTAACCATTGTTTTGAAACACTGTAAGGCCATATCTTATACTTATACGGCTTCTTATTCGTTTTAAATGTCAGATTATATTGTCCTGATCTACTCATTAACTCCATATTATCCTTAAATATTAAATCATACCTATAAACCTCTTCATTACCCTCATCTAAAATACCCATAAACCAAAACTGATAATCATCACATTTCTCAAATTCATCAATATTCCATTTTAAAATAATATCATAAGACTTCTCTAAATCATCAGGCAACCAAATAATTTCACCAGTCCTATTTGGTGGTTCTAATGCATCAATAGTATACTTTTGTAACTTTTTCCTTTTAAAATCTATACCAGCATAAAACTCATAATCTTATAACGTCCTAACTTTACCTAAATTATAATGGCTTAGATTAATATTCTTATCTTTATCTTTATCATTCATACCTAACAACTGTCTAACTCTTTTCTTGGCCAAGTCATCCCTCTCA
>Ga0206962_1317_pt1 | contig 11110 bp, 7 predicted proteins | sample Alteio_BWOrgHeat_27_FD_153241 | JGI IMG/M metagenome (GOLD analysis project Ga0206962, IMG submission 153241) | Enriched cells from forest soil in Barre Woods Harvard Forest LTER site, Petersham, Massachusetts, United States -... | ecosystem: Environmental > Terrestrial > Soil > Temperate forest > O...
CCGATATAGGGAAAGTGGAGGCTTCGCGACCATCAAATAATATCTCTCCGCCATCGGGGCTATAAAACTGCAGGAGCAGGCCCACAATGGTGCTTTTCCCGGCCCCGCTCGGCCCTACGATGGCTATTTTTTGCCCTTTGCCCGCTTGGATGCTGATATCTTTGAGTACGGTGATTTCTGGTCGGGATGGGTAGCTGAAGGCAATATGTTTCAAGTCCACCACCCCATCCAGTTTATAGGCAGGGTCAACGGGTGCATTGTCCAGGCTCACATTTTCCGTGGTTTCCTTCAGCAGTTCCCGCACGCGTTGGGTAGCCCCGATGGATTTTTGCAACGAACTGAAAATCTGGGCAAATCCTGCCATGGTACCGCCCACAAATGCAGAGTATAATACAAAGGTCGTCATGCTCATTACGGTCAGCTCTCCGGTTGCCATCAGCGTGGTACCGTACCAAACCACAAATACCACGGCACTGGACAATGAAAAAATCAACAACCCAACAAACAGCCCTTGCGCAGTGGCAGTGCGAATGGCTTGTTTTACCATTTTCAGGATGCTGTCTTTGTACCGGCTTAGCTCATACCACTCATTGGAGAAGGATTTTACATTGCTGATGCCTTGAAGGGTCTCAGTGACAATGGTGCCCGAGTCTGCCAACATATCTTGGGTATTGCGGGAAAGCTTTCTTATTTTTCTGCCAAACACTATGGCCACTACGATAATGATGGGCAATACCGAAAGCATGATTAGGGTGAGCTTGGAGGAAAGAAAAAAGAGGAAGCCCACGCCGATAACCATGACCAGGACACCCCGTAGCAATTCAGCCAACAAGAAATAGAAGATGCTGCCCGGAAGGCCAATGCCCACGATTTTATCATGGGTTTCCCTGAAGGGTATCGGACCATAGTGGGCGAGCGCGGCATCAAACTATCAGGCGGGCAGCGGCAGCGCATCGCCATTGCCCGTGCCATCCTCAAAGACCCAGTTATCCTGTTGCTGGACGAAGCCACGAGCTCCCTGGACAGCGAATCAGAGTTCCTGGTACAGGAGGCTCTTGCCAAGCTCATGGAGGGCCGTACTTCCTTTGTGGTGGCCCATAGGCTGTCCACCATCAGGAATTCTGACAACATCATAGTACTGGAAGATGGCATGGTGGTAGAAAGCGGCACCCATGCCGAACTGGTCGCCGAAGATGGGCTGTACAAGAACCTGAACCGGTTGCAGGTGGAGATCAATTGATTTTTTTTGAATTTTATTTGGTTGTTCCAAAAGAGCCATTAACTTTGCAACACAAAGTACTTTTAAAAAGCCGTTATGGAACAGATCGAAGACAATCCCCACCGCCACCTGGAAGACCTGCAACAGATACGCACCATCATGGAGCGGTCGTCACGCTTTATTTCCCTCAGTGGGTTTTCGGGCGTGTTCGTCGGGATCTTTGCTTTGATCGGGGAATATATAGCTGTCCAGCATTTTCATGTAGACCCGTTTAATTTTGATCTGAACAGCTATGGTGTGTTGCATGGCCTGCCTTTTTTTGGAAATGAGTATGCCACGCCCCTCGTACCCGGATGGCATTTTAGTTTAAAATATGATTTCACCTATTTTATGGTGGATGCGGTGATTGTGCTGCTTTTGTCACTCTTTGCCGCCACCACCATGAGTTGGCGCAGGGCAAGGATAAACGGGGACAAAGTATGGAATGCTGCTTCCAAACGATTGTTGGCCAACCTGTTTATCCCACTGGCGGCGGGAGGCATATTTTGCATTGCCATGTTGTACCAGCATTATGTGGACCTCATTATTCCCGCTACCCTTATTTTTTATGGCATCGCCCTGTTCAATGCCGGGAAATATACCTTGAACGATATCCGGTTCCTGGGCATCATAGAAATATGCCTGGGCCTGCTTTGTTGCTTTTTCACCCCAATCAGCTTGGTATTGTGGGGGCTGGGCTTTGGCGTGATGCACATCGTGTATGGTATCGTGATGTATTATAAATATGAACGATGAAGGAACTGATCAACCCGCTCAACAAGGCATTCGAAAGCAGGATCAGGCTCGGTATCATGAGCGTGCTGATGGTGAACGATTGGGTGGAATTTACTGATATGAAAGAGATGCTTGACATCACTGACGGCAACCTCGCCAGCCATATCACGGCCCTGGAAAAGCTGGGCTATGTGGAAGTGCGAAAACAATTTGTGGGCAAAAAACCCAATACTACCTATGGAGCCACCAAAGCAGGCAAAAAAGCCTTCAACGAACACCTGGACGCACTGGAAAAACTATTAAAGAACAGGGAATGAAGAAAATTGAAATTGGAAATTGGAAATTTGGTGGTTCAGGAATATCGCCTATCCAAAATTTTGCATTCATTTATACTACTCATTTATCATCGAATCTATGTCAATTAACCTCATTTCACAATACGCATTTCACAATATGCTATACGCAATTCGCTCTACGCTATACGCAATTCGCTCTACGCTATACGCTATACGCAATTCGCTCTACGCTATACGCTATACGCAATTCGCTCTACGCTCTACGCACTTCGCCCCCTTTTTTTACCCATTCACTTTGAATTTCAAAGAACTTTTAAACTAAATAAACATAATCTAAAATGAAAAAAAACGATCTTATTCTTCTCATCAGTGTCGGCTGCTACAGCTATCTGTTTTATGAACAGCTCCCGGGAATCAATTTCCTTGTTTTCAACATCATTATCCTATTTCTCATGGTCAGGAAGCGTCCAGAGGTCCTTGGCTTGAGAAATTGGAGGATCGCTGCCGCCGGGGCCATGCTTTCTGCAATATGTATCGCCTGGCATGGCAACCTGCTATCCAGCATCGCCAATATCCTTTCCCTGGGCTTGGTGGCTGCTTATGCCATCAACGCTAAAAACTCAGTGGTCGCGGGGCTGCTCATGTCCTTTGTTTCAGTCATCAGCTCTTGGTATTTTATCATTATCAACCAATTCATTATCAGGCCCGCAGAAGCGATGGAGTCCGAAGAAAAACCCAAGCAACCCTTCTCCACCAAAATGCTGGTATATGGGGTCCCGGTAATTATCGTCATCATATTTTTTGCCCTGTACCGGAACTCCAACCCGGTATTCGATTATTTCGCTTCCAAGATCAATTTCGATTTCATCAGTTTTCAATGGGTGCTGTTCACCATTTTTGGCTGGCTATTGCTTTTCGGGTTCTTTTGCTACCGGGAATGGAAAGAAGTGAGCACGTTTGATATCAAATCTTCAGGAACCATAACGTCAGAACGCATCAATCCCAACAATTTGCTCAATAAAATCCTCACCGTAGGGAATGAAAACACCTCGGGCATCATGTTGTTCCTGTTGCTGAACCTCATGCTACTTTTGGTAAATATTATTGATATCAATTTCCTGTTTTTGAACGGAGAACTGCCTAAAAGCGTCAACCGCTCACAAATGGTGCATCAAGGGGTGGATGCGCTGATCTGGTCCATAATTTTAGCCATATCATTGATCCTGTACCATTTCCGCGGAAGGCTCAATTTTTTTGAGAACAACAGGTGGATCAAGGTTCTTGCCCTGGTGTGGATATTCCAGAATATTTTCATGGTATTTTCTACCGGTGTGCGCAATGAAATGTACATCACTGCCGATGGCATCACGGCCAAGCGCATCGGGGTATATTTTTATTTGGGGCTCTGCATTATTGGGCTGATATTTACTTTCGTCAAAATCCTCAAACTAAAAACCAACTGGGAACTGGTGCGGCAGGCAAGTTTCTCTTTTTATATCGTGCTGTTGCTGAGTTGTTTGTTCAATTGGGAAGCATTTATTACGGATTATAATGTCGGATTTCAAAAAACACACCGTAAACAGGTTGATGGCGGCTATTTTGTCTCATTGAGTGCCGCGAGCCTGGGTGAGCTTATTGATTTAAGGAACAAGAGCATAAAATACGGCGACCTTCCCGCTGAGTGGCAGCACATTGATGATGATATATTACATTTCATGAAAATGAGGGAACAAACCGATTGGCGCTCTTGGTGCCGGGACGACCAAGCCACCTACGATGACCTAAAAAGACTTTCGCGCCAAGGGAAACTGAATGCACTGTACCTGAATAGTATGACATCTGATGAACTCGCTGATATTGCCCCCCTTCAACTGCAAAAACTTAGCATAGGAATAGTTTCGATGGATTCGCTGCCAGACCTATCCGCCCTTGAAAACCTAAAAGAACTGCACATGGAGGGCGGAAGCCTGCGTAAGTTGGACGGGATAGAAAAGCTGAAAAACCTGGAGGTATTGGAGATAAAAAACAATAATAATATCTATGATTATGCCCCCCTCACCAAGCTCGTCCACTTGAAAAAGATGTACCTCACGGATTATGGAATTAATGAGGTGTCTAAGATTCAACCTTTGATGCCCAATACAGAATTTCATTATGATCAAAAGAACATCCCCCCTCCCCCACCAACCATTGAAGTTCCCAAAGAAATTCATCAATAATTATTTATCTCATAACAATCAATGGCGTTTAGCTAAGGCTCCCCAACCCAGAAAGGGTTGAATGTGAATAACCACGGGTCGCAACCCGTGGGAAAGATAGCGAAGAGCAACCAACCCGGAAAGGGTTGAATGTGGAAATCAATAGGGCCTAATATTGCATTAACTAAACGACATTGCCATAACAATAATAAATTATCAATAATAAATTAAAATATCTTATGAAAAACATCATTAAAACCCTGATATGGGTCACCGCTTTTGCCATAGCCATGGGCTTCCTCGAAACATCAGTCGTGGTCTATTTACGCGCTTTGTATTATCCCCATGGTTTCGGCTTCCCTATGAAAACCATTGACCATGGAAACGGTGTCACCGAATTTTGGCGGGAACTTGCCACCTTGGTCATGCTCTTTGCCGCGGGCTATATTGCAGGAAAGGATAGAGCATCTAGGTTTGCTTATTTTATTTACAGTTTTGCCATTTGGGACCTGTTTTATTATGTGTTTCTTAAAGTGCTGTTGGATTGGCCCGAATCACTCATGACCTGGGATTTGTTGTTCCTCATTCCCATGCCTTGGGTAGGGCCAGTATTGGCACCATGTATTGTGGATTTCACCATGATCGTTCTGGCATTCATTATATTGAAATATAGCGAACAGGGCCTCAAAGCCCGCCTGATCAGGCCTGAGCGATGGCTGATCATATTGGGCTGCGCCGTGATCATTGTAACCTTTGTCAAGGATTATGTAAGTAATCTATACGCCAACCATGATTTCGATATCTGGACACCGATGGGCAAGAGCGAGTTATTTGCTGATTTTATGACCTTCGTACCGGACTCCTATAGCTGGTGGTTGTTTGCTATCGGGGAGATCTGCCTCCTTTCGTCCATCTATATGTACCAGATACGTATGAAAAAACAGGCTGAAAGGGCTATGCAACCCAGCTTGATTTCCGTTCGTCCTTAAAAAAGGCACTTTCGTCATATAAACTTGGAAGGGATGCCCAACTACAATATCTTTGTCTCGTTAATTACTCGGGGGAATAATTAACAGCATGTTTTGGAGGACTCTAATAAGACTTTGGTTGGTTAGGGTTTGAAAAGGCCCTCTTTCAGAAATGAAAGGGGGTCTTTCTTTTTGCACCCATCCCAAAAAGCCATTTCGGCCATTTTCCTGAAAATCAATCCAAGGCAAACCCAATACCTCCCCCAGGAAATCCCTTTGTTCTGACGTTCGTCATTAAAAAATAGGGTTTCGTAAAATAAGCCCACTATCCAAATGTAGTCATTGCGATTGGAGTTTCGATTGCAAATCGGAACGGAAAGAAGCAATCCGCTGAGCAGTGTACAGCTGATGGATTACAGGTGTTTTCGGTATTATGTCTTCGGCTCTTCGTAGCAGCGGATGGCTTTGTACCTCGCCATGACGGCTAGTCGAAACCAGTCATTGCGATTGGAGTTTCGATTGCAAATCGGAACGGAAAGAAGCAATCCGCTGAGCAAGTGTACCGCTGATGGATTATAGGTGTTTTCGGTATTATGTCTTCGGCTCTTCGTAGCAATGGATGGCTTCGTACCTCGTCATGACGGAACATGTGCAGGCCCAAATGGCCAACCTCCTACTGCTCCACTTCCTGCCGCATCTGCGGGAAAAAGATCACTTCCTGGATGGATTTGGCACCCGTCATGATCATGGTGAGGCGGTCAATGCCGATACCCACCCCTGATGTTGGGGGCATGCCGTACTCCAGTGCCCTGAGGAAATCCTCGTCCAGCATCATCGCTTCCTCATCGCCCCGCTTGCCGAGCTCCAGCTGGTCTTGGAACCGTTTCCGCTGGTCAATGGGATCATTCAACTCACTGAAGGCATTGCAGATCTCCTTGCCGATGCATATCGCCTCAAAGCGCTCCACCAAACCCGGATGGTTGCGGTGGTTTTTGGCCAAAGGCGACATTTCCACGGGATAGTCGGTGATAAAGGTGGGCTGTATGAGCTTGGGCTCGCAGTGCATCCCGAATATCTCGTCCACCAGTTTGCTGTAGCCCATGGTAGCATCCACATGCACGCCGAGCCTACGGGCTTCGGCAGCAATGCTGGCTTCATCCATGCCTTCTATGTTCACGCCCGTAAAGTGTTGTATGGCCTCGAACATGGTATAGCGTTTCCATGGCCGGGCAAAATTCACGGTATGCTCGTTATAGGTTATTTCGGTGGTTCCGTGCAGGTCCATGGCAATGCGTTCCACCATTTCCTCCACCGTATCCATCATCCAATAGTAATCTTTATAGGCCACGTATAGCTCCATCATGGTGAACTCAGGGTTGTGGAACCGGTCCATGCCCTCGTTCCTGAAATCCTTGGCAAACTCGAACACCCCATCAAAGCCACCCACGATCAACCTTTTCAGGTACAGCTCATTGGCGATGCGCATGTACAGGGTCATGTCCAGCGTGTTGTGGTGGGTCTTGAATGGCCGGGCCGCTGCCCCCCCATAGAGCGGCTGCAGGATCGGCGTTTCTACTTCCAGATACCCAAGGCCCGACAAAAAGCCACGGATGGAATTGATGAGCCGGGTGCGTTTGATAAATACATCTTTTACCTCATGGTTCACGATCAGGTCCACATATCGCTGGCGGTACCTGGCTTCCGGATCCGAAAAGGCATCATATACCACACCGTCTTTTTCCTTTACCGTGGGCAACGGCTTCAATGCCTTGGAAAGCAGCTTGAATTCCTTGACATGGATGGAGGTTTCCCCGGTTTGGGTAATAAACACATATCCCTTGATGCCGATGATATCACCAAGGTCCAACAGCTTCTTGAACAGATCGTTGTACAGGCTTTTGTCCTCACCCGGGCATACCTCATCCCTATTGAAATACAATTGGATGCGGCCGGTGCTGTCCATCAATACGGCAAAAGACGCCTTGCCCATGATACGCTGGCCCATCATCCTTCCGGCGATGCTTACTTCCTCATAGCCAGTATCCCCCTGCTTATAATTGTCGAGAATGCCCTGGGCGGTATGCGTGATCGGCCAAGTCTCGGCAGGATATGGGTTGATACCCATCTCTTCCAGTTGATGGAGTTTTTGCCGCCTGATGATTTCCTGCTCAGAATAAGTATGCGCTTCGGTCATGATTCAAGTTAAATGAGGTGCAAATATAGGGAAATAGTTGTGTGTCTTGAGCCTTAAATGCGCTCAAATAAGCCGAATTCTAATGGGGTTGCGTCAGCCTTGTTAGCTGTTAACTGCTCTTTGTTAACTGTTCTTTGCTAACTGTTCGCTGTCTAAAAAAATAATTGCCATAATATTTGGCGTTATCGTTTTTATTGTTTTACTTTGGGTTGCAAATAAAACACGACTGATGGGCAAGTATAGGGAGTTTACATTTTATTTTTGATTGCTACGGGCTTTAGCCTGTCTTTTTACGGTTGCCGCTCGTCTTATGTTTTGTTGGGCAGGGTATTGCGGGGTTGGTTAATTTTAAACAAACCAGATTTATGAAAAAACCAGAGACCTTTACCGGATAGCGGCTTGCTATCCAAAAAACATGCAACCGAGAAAGAACCGTCTGAGCCTTTTCCTGGTATCCCCTAAACCGGCCTCCCATACCAACGGAGACCCTTTATCACCACTAAACCGTATTCATTCAGTCTTCTAATCCCCTTGCCGCGGATAGGCAGGTGTACCTTTAATGCCAAACTTGGCATGGACAACAGGTATCCGAATCCGTGAACATACATATCCACACTCAAAAATGATATCCTTTTTTGAGATGGTGGATATTGTTTTATACCTGCTTTTGATACATAAAGGCGGGGAAGGAAATCATTGTGATTTTTTTTATGACAAAACAAACAAAAAATTAAAGTTAAAAGAATGAAAACAAAGATATTAATAGCGGTCTGCCTGGCGATGGCTGGGTGGATTGGGCTTGCTGAAGGGCAAGTAAAATTTCAGAATTATTTTTCCTTAACAGATGCGACATGCGCAGTGGAACGATCTTATGGAAGTGGCGTGGCAACAGATGGCAGTAATTATTTTATATGCGGAGATGCGTATTTCTCATCAACTTGGAGTTGCAATCCAAATACTGACTTGGCTTTTATTTCAAAAATTAGTTCTTCTGGTAATTTAGTGTACTCATGGCATTATGACGAAGGAAGTTTTACCCATATCAGGTACACACATGATAATAAAATCCTTGCTGCAGGGCAATATGGTAGTCCCGGATACTTTTCTGTACTTTTGGCAGACCCATCAACAACATCGGCCGCAGGAAGCATATCATCTAGTGGTTGTTGGTATAAACAATATGGGACAGCGAACGGCTTTGCATTGGATGTTGTTGAAAGCTCCAATGGAACAAATTCATCTGGTCAGCCAATTTGGGATGGTTATTGCGCTGTTGGCGTTGACAAAAGCACCGGCATAGAAAGGATTTTTATAGAAAAATTAAATGCGGACGGAAGCGTACAACATGACCGAATTATTGATTTAACAACTTCTGGATCCGCGAATAATAGAGCGTATAGTGTTGTTGAAGCCAGTGATGGAGACTTTGTTGTGACCGGAGGTCAGGATGGGATATGTTTTGTGTTAAAGATTTCACATGACCTCTCAATTATCCATTGGAGCAATGTGTTTAGTATAACTGAACCAACATCATTCCCAACATCTTGTGCTTATTCAATTAAGGAGACGAACGATCATCTTGGTTTTGTTATGACTGGTGATGCCCAATTTGGATCCCCCACGATGGTTGTTAGTTTTATAGTGGATTTTTCCTCTTCTGGGTCTAAGAATTGGGCAAAGTTTATTTCTCACACTAGCACCATTAGCATGGGTGTTACTACTGACTGTATCCTAGAAGATGCTGATGGACTCTTTTGGTTGTGTGGACAAGAAAATTATCATGGATTGATTATGGAAGTCAGTGCTTCAAGCGGTTCCGCAAGTATTTTCAAACAGCAAGCCTATTCTATGAATGGCAACAATAGTTTCTATTATGACCTACTTCAAACGGGCGACAAAGGTTTTTTTACAACAGGTAATTCAGATCCGAATTTTTATTTGGTTGCAAATAAAACAAATACGCTGTTACAAAGCACTAACGGGCAAACGGCAGGCGATTTAATAATTGAAGGTGAAGGTGGAGGAAACAACTTCACCGCCTTTGTAAGTTCAAGGACACCTTCATCAAATTCAGCAGCAAGTAGCTCCGGGACCAATATTGGTATATCTGGAGGCAGCTTCACTTCTACTCAGGCTACAACCATTCTGTCTGATATTGATTTTATAAGCACACCCTGTAATGGCAGTTTAAGTGGCAGCTATACCTTTCAAACCCAAAATGCACCAAGTGGCACATCACTAACATATGACTGGGACTTCGGTGATGGGGTTACCGCAAGTTATAGCTCTTCATCGGCCACCACAACACAGACTCACACATATTCAGGTACGCATTGGCAAATACATAGCTCAGATTTGGTTTCGCTCCATGTTTCAAGTGGAGCCACATCAACAGATCGAAATGAGACTATTATTTATGGCAATGACATTCCATCTCAATCTATCGCCTTAACTCCTGGTAGTAGTTCCGGTGTGTTTCAGTTTGCCTTAACATCTGCTTGGATAGGCCCTGGTGAATCATATCACTGGGATTTTGGGGATGGGTCTGTCATTTATACTACTTCTGCCACCTCGCCTTTCCCGCACACCTACTCGTCATGGTCAAGTCCTGCAGATAATTATAGTATAACACTGAATGTTTACGATGCCGGAGGTTTCCCCATTCACACAGGCACTTACCAATTGGTTTATGGGCAAGAGCTGCCAACTACCTCAAACATAATCGTTTCGAAATCTTATTCTTGTTCCACTGGATTAGGGAGCATTGTAATCAGCGGTATGGATTTGTATGCATCCCCAGATTTTCAATATAGTTGGGTAAATACCACTACTGGTTTTGGCACCACTCAAAACATTAATTCACCAAATGACTTGAACACTTCATTTGTTGGAGATGGGTCTGTCACGCAGACATTTCAACTCACTGTCACCAATGATAGATGCAATAATTGGCAGCAAGACGTATCTATTTTACCCTTTTTGGCAAACAACAATTCTATTTCAGCAAATAGCCAAACAAATTTCTCGGGAGAGCCTCAAATGGATTTTATGGTTGATGAACCTACCTATGATATCACCAACTGGGTAACGTTTCTGCCATATCCTGCCGCAACGTTATCAATTTCTGGCCCTACAGATTTTAGTGGTCCGCTTGTAACAAATTGTACTACTGCCTCAACATTATGTTCTGTGAGTCTTTCGCCCTCAACCTATTGGAATGATCCAGTCACTGGATTGTCAAATTTGGGTAATCCCACAGAAATGACCTATACATGGACTGACCCAATTGGTTGTCAAACAAGCAAAAGTGTTGAATTCGTTATTAGTGATGCCGAGGGAGTTACGTGAGCAGTATATGATGGCGAACTTTCTGTTAGATAACCACTTGTTGTTGATATTGATCCTGTAGTGGACGGGGGGCAAACGCCGACTCCTGGATTGAAATCGTACCATATTATTTG
>Ga0206962_1196_pt1 | contig 11077 bp, 12 predicted proteins | sample Alteio_BWOrgHeat_27_FD_153241 | JGI IMG/M metagenome (GOLD analysis project Ga0206962, IMG submission 153241) | Enriched cells from forest soil in Barre Woods Harvard Forest LTER site, Petersham, Massachusetts, United States -... | ecosystem: Environmental > Terrestrial > Soil > Temperate forest >...
AGTTAACCTTTGTGACAAAACGGTAGTTAACCTTTGTGACAAACCATCAGTTAACCCTTCTGATCAGATTAAGGATATTGATCTGGTGGAAACCGGTTGGAAAGAATTAGCTAATTTAGTAACAGAGGCAAATCAGAAAATTAAAGACTTAAATGAAGAAAATGAAAATCTCAAAAAAGGTCAATTAGTTGAAATAACAACAGCCTCTTTTCATAAATCTAGTTACAGACAAGAAATGCTTAATTATATTAAACATAATCAGTTAGTTGAAAAGATAACAGAGAAAATGATAAAGACACTTAATCACTAATATCAATCGACTCCCTCTTGATAATCTTGCCTTGACAATACTGTGAATTGTTCTTATGCCTCCAAATGACTCAAAAGAAATGTCATAGTATGGTATTGCATGTATTATAACATTACCATATTTGTCAATCTGTTTCTTTATTGAAATTACTCAATATGATATTCAATGTCAACCATCTTCAAATATTTTTGAAACTGGTAATGAAGATGATCATCCTCTACAGATAACCAAATATGCCTTAAACATGATAATTGATTAACTTCTTCAGGTATAATGCTAATATTATTATTTGATAAGATTAATTTATTCAGTCTAGATAAATACTTTATATCTTCACTAAGGCTTGTTAACTCATTATGGCTTATATCAAGTTCAATTAAATTAGACAGTCTCAACATTGTACTCGGAATATCCCTGATCAAATTATTGTTTAGGTCCAAGTCTTTTAGTTTTATCAATTTACCAATATTATTAGGTATAACACTTATCTTGTTTTTACCCAAATATAGGCTTTCTAATTTTGTTAAGTGACCAATTTCTTCAGGAATAATAGTTAAATTATTGTACTGTAATGATAGAAATGTAAGATTAGTTAATTGTGCCACCTCATTAGGTAATACCTTTAGTTTATTTCTAGACCAAAAAAGTTCTGTAAGATTTGTTAGCTGGAAAATTACTGTTGGTATCATAGGTATTTTGAGGTACGAATATGACATACAAATACTTGTCATATTATGTATTTTGTCAAGTGTTGCCTTATTGAATACTGTATTTCTCAACTTACTAAGACCAAAACAAAGCTTATATGTTTCATAATGGCTTTCTAATTGGAATAGTTTATGATATTCCTCATAATCATTTAATAATAATGTTAACCAAATGTTGTTCTGAATAACATATGAATAATACTGTTTATTAATTTGAGAACATTTGACAATATCTTTAATGTCTAAAAAGGAAAAAACAATGAACAATATATCTTTATTCATTGATATATTTTAATAAAATAAAAGAATAACAAAATGAATTTATTATCAATTTTTATTTAGCTATTCAATAAAACAATTCACATCCTTTAAATATTTTTTTAACTGATAAACCAGATGCCTATTCTCTTCAGATAACCAAACACATTTCAGTCTTCCCAATTGGCCAATTTCTTCAGGTATAATACTAATATTATTATTAGACAAGGTTAGTTTTCTCAGTCTAGATAAGTATTTAATATCTTTATCAAGTTCAGTTATTTTATTATTGCCTATATCCAGTTCTACTAAGTTAGTCAGACTAGTTAATGCTGGTAACTGTGTTAGCAAATTATTACTAATAGCAAAATCTTCAAGATTTATCAATTTACTGATCCCTTCTGGTAATTCAGTCAATTGATTATCATACAAATAAAGTTTGACTAATTTTGTTAGATTGCCAATTTCCTCAGGTACCTGTTTTAGTTTGTTTTTATGCAAAAATAGTAATGTCAGATTAGTTAGTTGACCCAGCTCTTTAGGTATATCTGTTAAATCATTATTGCTCCACTCAAGAGTTTTTAGATTGGTCAACCTAAATATTGCTTTAGGGATTTGTGGTATTTTCTCTGAAAATGGGCCACCTAACTGATAAATATATGTCATCTTGTGTATTTCATCTAAAGATCTGTTAAGGAAAACTGTGCTTCTTAACTTTGTTAGTTCTTTACACAACCTATATGTCTCATAATAAGTTTCTAATCTAAACATTCTATAATACTTCATCTCATACTCTTTCAATAAAAAATTTAGCCATATATCATTGTTAATGGTTAAATTATAAAATTTTTTATTTAACAATGAACAGGTGATAACATCTTTTATTTCTAAATAAGAAAAAACAATGAATAATGTATCTTTATTCATTATTACATTTATTAGTATTAAAAAGGATTATTACATAGATAATTAAATGAATATAATATCAACTTTTTTAAGAAAAATTGAATAAGTAATACATTGAAACCTCTATTATTTTCCTCTATTATAAATAAGCTTTTCTCAAAAAAAATTATGAATTTGTCTGGAAGTGGCAGTGGCTCTGGAATTAACCGTATCTTCAAGTTTAAGCTTCCAGATACTAATGAAGTTAGCAAGGAGAAAACTGGTGAGAAAAGAATGAGACATGAAGAAAAGACTAGAGAAGAACAAAAAGAAAAGGAGGAAGAGGAAAAGATTAATAGAGAATTGAAAGATAGAGAAGAACAAGAGGAAGTGTATTCTAAAGATCAAGAGGAGGATGAAGAAGAGGAAGAGGAAGAAGAAAACGACAATGCCGCATTCAAAATTATGTATAAGGGTAAGCCTTTCAATAAGACAGCCCAAGAAGTTTTTGAGGCAATTCAAGTAGGTACTCCTATAACAATTATTTCCGAAGGTATTAAAGTTGGCACACCATGCAAAGTGATCATTGATTCTTCCAACAAATTCAAAAATGCAATTACTTTCTCAGCATCACTTACTTTTGACAATAAGGTTTATCATGTTGAAATTACATGTGCCCACTCACGTCAACTATCACCTATTATGAAATCTAAGTATTGTCTGACCTTCCAAAAGGAGGATACTCACAAGAAGAGAATAATTGTTTGTAAAAAGCAAATTATAAATAATAATACGGAGAAGAGGAGTAGAGTTGAAGAAGATGAAAAAGAGAAGAAAGAAGAAAAAGACGCATTTAAAGTTACTCATTGTGGTGAGCCTTTTGATCAACTTCCTCTTCCTTCTCTTCCTCTTTCTTCTTCTACTGTAGCTAATCCTGTTGCAGAAAAGGAGACAATGCAGCAGCAATCAGTTGATGAAAATCAATTTATAATGATGGGTCCCAAAGCCAAATATCTGGAACTCAAGGCGAATTTCATGAATGATCCAATTGTCATTGCTGAAGCAAAAAAGAAAGCCTTTGAAGATCCAAGAATTATTGCAAGAGTTGAGGAGATCGCAAAAAAACAAGCTATTGCTGAATTGGAGAAGAGAATCATTGCTAACATTTTACAAAAGTAATATTTTTTTTATAAAAAATTGATAAAGGAAATAGCTGTGATATCCTTAAATTTTACCTTATTCTTTAAGGAAAAAGCTCTAGTTTATGAGCGATCTGGCCAATCCAACAATGAATATATTTGATTGTATTAATCCTTCTCCTTCACCTCAAAAAGCTGAAGTTTCATCATCTTTCCTATCTACTTCTTCAGAATCAAATGAAGTACCACCCAAAAAGAAGGAGAAGGAAAAGAGATTGCGGGAAGAGCAGGAAGAAGGAGAAGTTATTCAAGTAGAAGTAGATGAAGAGGAAGAGGAAAAAGTGAAGGAAGATCCAAGCTTTTCTATTTATTGTAATGAGAAGCCATTTGACAAGACACCAAAGCAAGTCTTTGATGCAATCAGTGTTGGAACTGTAATAATTCCTACTAACAAAATTGTATCAAATGATGAACCCTTTTACATTATGCTTGATTCTTCAAGAAGATATAGGAGGGCGATTCGCTTTATAATTAATCTGAAATTCGATTTTATTCCTGGCCAGTTTGAGATTACAGCAGCACAAATATTGAAGGTGTCATTGACCAGATCAATTTATTGTTTGACAGTCGAAAGAGTAGGAGATAAAGGACATTTGAAAATTATTAACAAGCAGGTATTGAACCATTCAAAGAAGAACAAAGTTGCTTCTAAGAATTCTAAAGGTAAGGAGGAGGAGGAGGAGGAGGAGGAAAAAGAAGAGGATGAAGAAGCAGAAGATCGGGATGAAGAAAAGATCATTGGCGATATGGATGTTGTTCCAGTAATATCTAATAGACAGAATGTTGGTATTGCTCCAATTGTGACTAATCCTGATCCTTTGATCCCAACAATACCTCAAAATGCTGAAGAGTTACATCAAGTCCGAATTACTGATTCAAAGCAAGCATTTATTGACAGTGTGAAGAAATTTTGTGAAGACCCATCTATCATTAAGGAAGCTGAACAAAGAGCTTTGACTAACCCTGAAGTTATTGCAAAGATCCACGAATTGGCTAGAAGACGGGCTGTCGCAGAGTTGACACAAAGAATGATAGTAGCTATATTGAAGAAGTTAGGTTAAACACTTTTTTTATTATATGAGAAAAAATGATAAAAAAATATTATTAAGTGATAATTTACTGATGATATCTATTATAAAATGTGCTGTCAAAACTGTATTGATAGAAATGGTTTGCCTATAATGAGAAAGATAGTTGCCGTCCTAGTAACCATTTTCATTATATTATCTATAACTACTATTTTTTTAGCTATAGGTTATACAAATAATGATAAGGCTTTCATTATCATGGGCTACATACTGTTATCTATCGGCTTAATATGTATTATATCAATTATAACATATGACTGTTATAAAAATTATTATTCGACTACCTATACAATACTATAATTTCCTATAATTTCCTATAATTTCCTATAATTTCCTATAATTTCCTATAATTTCTTATAAAATATATAAGAACTATAATTCATTTAGTAGTAATGGCTGATAACTTTGATAATACTGATCCAGAGATTGATGTCGAATTAAACAACTATGTAAAGCTTGAAGATCAGCAATCTTCATTTCTTTATCGGCTTAGAGAAAAAAGAAGAGATTATCTTGTACAACAAAAGATTATAGCTGACATTAATATAAAGAAATATTTATCAAAAGCGATCTATGATGATATTAAATTGTTGAATGCAGATACTTTATTTATAATGAAAGATATTGATGAAATGGCAGCAATGGGATCTAAATTAGAAATGCCCCTAATAATTTCGGATAAATCTTGTTTATTTGGCATTGTGAAATTGCATAAACTTTGGTCTTCTTTTCCAAAAGACTTGATAAATAATACAGTTTTTATTACAAAGTATAGGCAATTTAGAGATAGTATGTTCGAAATCTTGGTTGCCTCTTTGATTGAAAAAACAGGGATACAACGAAGGGACAAGTTACCTATTCTAAATAAAGATGTCTATGAGCCGACTGAAGGTATTCATTTTGGTGTAAAAGATAGGAATTATGTAGTGACAATCTGGTTCTAAATCAAGTCTAGAACTTTCAACATAATATCTTTAGGCAAGAGTGTTACTATATTTATAATACATTGGTGTTGTAGACATGGTACCGTTTTACGAGTATCATTCATAAAGTTTTGAATGGATAAATCTGTTGATGATGTCAATAATTTAATATTTGCTCTAAATATTGATACTGGTTGATCAGCTGTTATATCTAAGACCCGACAAACTAGAGTAAGTAAATCGGTTGATCCTTTATAATTTAATTCATTATATAATCTTTTTATATAGTTATTTACAGCGCCAACATAAAATTTCCATGAAATAATTAATGCTTGGACTTGCCGTCTACATTGTTGTATCATTAAAGGATGATGACCACTTATAGTAACCTCCATACCATAACTTATACAGTTTAAGCATATAAAAGGCTTTATATTTTTAAAGATGTAAAATGTAGAATATTTGACTATAATACTGTTATACTTATATAATGTAAGACAGTGAAGACAGACTAAACCTATCGCTATACATTGAGTACAGACTCCATTATCAGGTCTATCATCATTGCGATAATAATATACATTAGTATTACAATGTCCATTTAAACATACTCTCTTTTCGGTACATGTACTACAATATTTTTTATATCCCGTCGATACTTCAATTGAATAATGGTTTTTACATACAAAATCTGAACGCAATTGTCTATCTGGTCTGGCTACATTCTGACATAAGTTTATTTCTTTACAGTTTTGACACATGATGTCATTTGCAAACCTACAGGTGTCATCTAATATAGGAATGAATTTAGTACAGTTATCTGATACTGAATAACTTAATTTATTTGCTAAACAAGGTTTAACTTTATTGGGGCAGAGATACCGATCATTGTAACAATTTTTATAATATGGGGTCAGAAATTTAATATTAATGCAAGTATCTATTGTATTACTTATTATATGAACAAGCCAATTTGATGTGTATTGATATGTAAATTCTGACCAGTCTTTTTCTCCTTCTTTCTCTTTTACTCCTTCTTTAAATAGTTGCTTACAATATACACATAGATGAGTATCACACACATTAGGTATATTGGGAAGAACAGGATTTTTGCAATTATGAATTGAACAGACATGCTCATCACAGTTCAGATTATCACAAATATTACATGCTAAAGCAATATGGTCTTTACAATAACGCTTCAAATTATCACTTTGATTATCCTTTAGTTTTCCCGGATTAGGACAATTACTTATGACACATCTACACTTTATACAGCATTTAGATTTACCATTGATAAAATTATAGCACTCTGGACAATGTCTACAATATTTCAATTTATGGTATTTACATAAGAATTGTTTTACCGCTGTAATTTTATTACATTTGCCATCAATATCCAAATTCAAATCATTACAAAAGTGTTCAAATTGACAAATTCCATTCTTATTTTGATCTTTAATAGATCTATAATACTTTTGAGCAACAATATTGAGCTCATCTACTTCAGGTTGCTCCATCTTTATATCAAGAATTCAAAGAAGGATAAGTTTAATCATTACAATTTTATAAAAAAATATAGAGGTTTAATTATTCAATTTTTTGACTTATGGTTCAAATATTAAATTAAGAACCAAAAGCATTATATCTCTGGGCAACACTGTTGCAATTAACAGAAGACATTGGTGATTTAAAGAAGGAGTCAACGCTGTCTCATCTAAGAAGGTTTGAATGGATTGATCATTTATCGAGCATAATACTTTAATGGTGGCTCTAAAAACTGATATTTTCTGGTCAGCAGTTATATCTAGGACCCGAAAAACTAGAGTGAGAAAATCAATAGACCCTTTATAATTTAATTCATTTTTTAATCTGTTAACATAATTATTAAAAGATTTGGCATAAAATTTCCAAGAAATGATCAAGGCTGAAACTTTACATCTAGTATCTTTCTGATCAGATAAACAGTTAAAACAACTAGAGTATACAATATGTTTAAATATACTAAGTTGAGCATATTTAACTTGATAAGAATTATAATTATGTAAAGTATTACAGTAATGACAAACAATACCTAATGCAGAACAGTTGCTACAAGTATTTCTATCTGGACTATAATCGTTATAATAGCTATTGACTATTTTATCACATTCTTTATTTTGACATACTTTCTCAGTTGTACAAAAATCACAATACCGTTTAGTTTCTGTTGATGTTTCAATCGCATAATAGTTTTTACAACGATTAAGTACTTTTTTTCTATCTGGTACGAATGCATTTTGACATAAGTTGTTATTTTTACAGGCTAAACATAGAACATCATTTGCCAACTTATGAATGCTATTTAAGATTGGGATATATTTAGTACAAGTATCTGATACTTTGTAACCAAGACTGGCAGATAGACAAGGTTTAACATGGTTAGGGCAAATCTGTCGATCATGATAATTATTTCCATAATAAGGATCTAAATTTTTAATATCAATATGGTTATCTGTTGTCTTATCTATTATATGTATGATTGTATGTGTTGATGGTGATACTGTTTGTACTAAAGAGTATTTAGACCAAACTTCTTTTTCTTCTTCTCCTTCTCTTTTTGTTTTTTCTTTATCAGTATATAGATTTTTGCAAGTATGACATAAATGTTCATTGCATGCCCCAGGTATAATTCGAGACTGATCCGAATTACAACCCTTTATTATACATGCATGGACCACACAGTTTAGAGAACCACAAAAATGACACAAGCCTTTTGAATGAAAACTACAATATCGACCAGTATCCTTTTCGTTTCTTAACTTCTTTCGGCGGCCCAAATTATTACAGCCATCAATAAGACATTTGCATTCCAGACAACATTTCTGAGAACCAGAAATATAAGTATTGCAAGTACTACAGCGTTTACAATACAACCTAATATGATATTTACATAGGAATTGATCCAATTGAGTAGTATTGTTACATTTACTATAGACTGGCAAATTCAAATCCTTTGAAAATTGCTCAAGTTGGCAAGTACGATTTCTAGGATCATCTTTAATGGCTAAATAATACTTTTGAGCGACAATGTTAAGCTGATTTACTTCTGGTTTCTCCATCCTCTATATCTTTAAGTTAATTAGAACAAGTTGAGTCAAATGGGTTCAATCATTATAAATTTTATATGTAGAATATATAGTCTTAATTATTCAATTTTTTAACATGTTCTATCAGAATAAAATATTAAAAGTTATACTGAAATAATATGTTTAATGATTAAACAATGTCAGTTACAAAATGGACTTCGAAACATATAAAAAATCTATTGGCTCAGAAAATTACAAAAAGCTTAGAGATTCAACACAAATACAATCACTATATCATCATCGATTAAATCCTTCATTCCGTCTAACTATCTGGGGCCATTTACCCAAAATTTGGAACAGGGAAAGAATACTGGTTGCAATTATAAGGGTGGAAAAGTATAACAGCTGACTAATTATTATAGTTCGTCAGTTGATTCAAATATTTAGTCTTGTATTTAAAATACTTCCATTTATAGTCTATTTCAATATATATTAAGAAATAAATATTCAAACTAATTTTTTGATGACCAAACACACCCATTTGAAAATAACAATCTATGTTGTCGATATTTCAGAATAAAAAATATATTAAAAATTATAGAAAGGAAGTACATTTTTGGCATAGTATGTAAGATTAACCCGTTGTACTGAAAACATCAAAAAGGATCTGTTATTCCCTCCTTCAATATGGGAAGAGGAGGAGGGCAATACTTTGCCACTTATCACAATATCAATAGCATCTGCCTTGTGAATGTCTTTAAGAGATCCTTTACCGCATTCTTTTTGATTATAACTGTCAATAAATATTGGTGAATTTGAGATGGTAATTTCTGGTTCATTAACAAATTCAGGATAAGATAAAGTCCATTGAATTAATCGGAAAAACTGGATCATGATGGAGAGCCATTTTGATCCCGTGTTAAGTTTATAATGTCTTTTAATGTCTAAATCATAATTATGATTAACAAAATCAAGGTCATAGGTGGATAACTTATTAAATTGAAAAAATGCCGGACAATCATCAAAACATAATTTGTTTTCTTTAAGTGAAAATCTTGATAGATGTGTCTTATTTTTTAAGATATTTGTACGGAAAGGACAAACCGAAAAATGTACCCCATGATTGTTGTGATAAGGAGGAGGAGGAGGAGGAGAAGAAGAAGGAAGTATATCAAATACTACATTAATATGACATAAAATATTGTTTATTTCTTTTGGCATTCTATTTCTCATTCGTTCATCACTAGTTATTCTTTCTCTAATTGTTTTGTTAACGGTAACTAGACTAAAGATCTGAAACATGGTTAGAAAATCAGAAATATACATAAATAATTCAAGTGGAAGCAATTCTAAATGACTCATTTCTTTATTATTTACATATTTACCTTTTATCATCACAATATCTAACATTATCAATTTTTTATAAAGTTATGGACCTATTCGAAAATAAAAAAGCCGATTTTTATAAGTTTATGAATACACTCATTTGAAAATAAAATTCCCGATTTTTGTTTTATGATAGACCGGCCTGGCGGCTTGTTCGCTCTCTGAGAGCCCTTATCACAAAATGGCTTTACAATATGGTATAAATCGTATGAATCATATATTGTTAAACACTTTTGTAAACTGCTAAACAAAAGTGTTTAACCATATCGTTCTGATTATGATGAATTTCATATTGTGAATCCGTTTTGTAAACTGCTAAACAAAAGTGTTTAACCATATCGTTCTGATTATGATGAATTTCATATTGTGAATCCGTTTTGTGATAAGGGCTTCGGTATTCTTATAAAAACCTACTTAAAGCTTTTCCATAATAATGGTGTAAAAGTATAACAGCTGACGAACTATTAGAAATGGTCAGCTGTTATACTTTTCACCATTATAATTGTACCCAAGATAATTTTGTTTATAATGGACCGGGGCCCTTATCACAAAATGGCTTCACAATACGGCATAAATCATATAATAACAATATTGTTAAACACTTTAGTTAAACTGGTAAACAAAAGGGTTAAATCATATCGTTTTCATTATGATGGACTCCATATTGTAAATCCGTTTTGTTTGCCAGGGCCCCGGGTATTCTTATAAAAAACTACTTAAAGCTTTTCCATAATAAGGGTGTAAAAGTATAACAGCTGATGAACTATTAGAAATGGTCAGCTATTAATTGTACCCAATATGATTTTGTTTATGATGGACCGGGGCCCTTATCACAAAATGGCTTTACAATATGGTATAAATCGTATGAATCATATATTGTTAAACACTTTTGTTAAACTGCTAAACAAAAGTGTTTAACCATATCGTTCTGATTATGATGGACTCCATATTGTGAATCCGTTTTGTGATAAGGGCCCCGGTATTCTTATAAAAAACTACTTAAAGCTTTTCCATAATAAGGGTGGAAAAGTATAACAGCTGACGAACTATTAGAAATGGTCAGCTGTTATACTTTTCACCCTTATAATTGTACCCAAGATAATTTTGTTTATAATGGACCGGGGCCCTTATCACAAAATGGCTTCACAATACGGCATAAATCATATAATAACAATATTGTTAAACACTTTAGTTAAACTGGTAAACAAAAGGGTTAAATCATATCGTTTTCATTATGATGGACTCCATATTGT
>Ga0206962_1319_pt1 | contig 11046 bp, 9 predicted proteins | sample Alteio_BWOrgHeat_27_FD_153241 | JGI IMG/M metagenome (GOLD analysis project Ga0206962, IMG submission 153241) | Enriched cells from forest soil in Barre Woods Harvard Forest LTER site, Petersham, Massachusetts, United States -... | ecosystem: Environmental > Terrestrial > Soil > Temperate forest > O...
AGTAGAAAAAGCAAAGCCTTTTACTACTTCAATAAATCTAGATTCTATCAGAACCTTTTTTCCTTCAATCCTAGCAAATTCTTCCAAATCCGGATAGCGAAAATAATTATCCAATTCAAATTTCGCTCCAGCGTTTAATTCATTTCCATCTTTCATTACCGTAACAGTAATATCAATAATTATTCGAATTAATTTCTTCTCTACATTATATAAGTCCGTTATCTTAAAAACATAGTCCAACTCAAATTGATCGCCCTTTTGTAATGGGGTTTTGACAATTTTATTTATCTCAGCTTTCTGAATCTGAATGTTGAGATATTCTATTTTGTCTATTTCAATATTTGCCATTTCTATTCTTCTTATTTGAATACTTTATCGAATACTTTTATATCTACGCTTCTAGAAAATATCGAGGCTCGCCAGCCTTCCAAACAATAGCCATGAAGGGCATCTGAACTAATCTGTTCTTTATAGGCTCTAAATTTTCTTGCTTCTTTTTTTCGAGTTTTGCGACCTTCTGGGGTGTATTAAGAATATCCTCTTTTAAGAGCAACTCGAGTCGAATAATAGTATTTAACTCCAAATTCCCTCCTGGGTTTAGCATTTTACTTACAGCCGGAGGACTAACATCAAGCATTTCTGCTAGTTTAACTTGACTAATCCCCTTTCGATCTAGGATAGAATGAATTTGTGAAATTACTTCCAACGACTTTACCATTAATGCCCTTTGCTCGGGCGTAATGCGTGAAATCGCTTTTTCATGAAATTTGCTTGGCATAGGTTTTTTTTATTAGAGGTAGAGGATTATTTCTTCATCCCCAGCTTCGTTTATAATACGTTTCCCATCAATTCTTATACTTCCTTCATTTATAAGTTTGTCAACAGCTTTTGCTACAGATTGAGCAAATCTAAAGTATGATTTCACATTGGGACAACTTAATGCATTGTTTTCAGTCTTTACTTCTCCATTGATTAAGATTACCACTTCATCAGTGATTCTCATGCAGTAAAGTCGGAGCTCGGAATCAGTTGGGACTTGAATGTCCAAAAGTTTATCTGCTTCTTTCACTGGTGGAGGTAGTGCATTTGCGGCTTCCTCGAATCTGAAAAGACTAGCCTGTGCACCCAATACACTCGATCCCATAGCATCTATTACATCAACAATTACACAGAATTCTCCATGATGAGAATGCGCCGGGTCATTACACTTTTCATAAAATTTATCTGTCTCATTCAAGTCCGCTTCAATATCGTTCACAACTAACCTAACAGTATAGTATGTAACAAAATCGTATTCAGTGAAGACTTCAAGAATCGCAAAATTATTCATTTATAGGTTAATTCATGAATTACAAAGGTTAATTAAGACTCTGCTACTTATGCGCTGAACAAAGGTAACACTTTTTTGACAAAATTAACCTATAAGTTAATTTATTTTTTTAAAAATTCCTGCCACCTCCTTTTTTTCCTTCTCCTAATTTACGTTGACTTAACGAAAGTATTGTCCCCCTCACCGTCCCCCAAAAACACAAAATACCTGCAAATCTTTCATTTGCAGGCATTTGATTGCATTAGTGGTGGCTCCGGCGGGAATCGAACCCACATCAAAAGTTTAGGAAACTTCTATTCTATCCATTGAACTACGGTGCCAGTATAGTAAGAACGATACTACATAATATTAACTTCTATTCTATCCTCCCGATAGCTATCGGGAGAACTACGGTGCCAGGAAATAAAAATTCCCGGCAAAGATAATGGGAAATCGGTCAAAAAACACCTTTTAGGGGGTAAAGGCCTGCTTGGAGCGTCACCGGGAGGCATTAAACAAGCGGAAGAGCATTGTTCTGAGTTCTCGGAACTCACTTCCCTTGATTCTTCTTATACCAGCTATAAAACGCTTCCAGCCCCTGATGTAAGGTGGTAGAAGGCGAAAAGGAAAGATCTTTTTTAGCGGAAGAGATATTGGCATAGGTACAGGATACATCACCGGGTTGTTCGGGCTCTGTTTTTATCTTGAATTTTTTCCCCACTACTTTTTCTATGGCGGCTATCAGTTCATTTAACGTTACCGTGCCGGAGTTGCCCAGGTTGTAGACTTTAAACTGGCCTGGAACAAGGGGTTTATGAATGGCTCCGTAAATACCATTTACAATATCGTCAATATAGGTATAGTCTCTGCGGGTGGTGCCATCTCCGTAAACAGTGATGGGTTCATCTTGGAGCAGGGCCGAAAAGAATTTATGAATGGCCAGATCCGGTCGCTGACGGGGACCAAAAACGGTGAAAAACCGCAAGGCCGTAAAGTCAATCGAGTAGAGTGAGCAATATGTTTTTCCGAAAAACTCTGCGGCAATCTTGGCAGAAGCATACGGACTTATAGGACTCAGCGCCAGATCGGTTTCATTCCACGGGATATTCGGATTGCTTCCATACACACTGCTGGAAGATGCGAAAATAAATTTACGCACATGGAGTTTACGCGCAATTTCCAGCATGCTGATAGTGCCCTCCACATTAGTATGGGCATAAGCCAGAGGATCGCTGATGCTTGGTCTTACTCCCGCTTTGGCTGCCAGATGAAGAATAAGATCCGGAGCACCTTTTAGTCGGTTAAGGATTTTATCGGGGTTGGTGATGTCTTCCTCAATAAGCTGGTAGTTCGGATTGCTCAGGTGAGCCTGGATATTGCTTTTCTTGGAATCGACAGCATAAAACGGATCAAAATTATCGATGCAGGTTACTACATGTCCATCCCCAAGCAATCGGTCTGCCAAATGACTACCGATAAATCCGGCACCACCGGTAAGTAACACGTTCATAGGTAATGGTGATTTTAGAAGATAAAGATAGTTTTTTCAGATTTCTATCTTGGTACAGACGATGAACAATTTATTACTTGATCACTCCTCCATTCACAATCTCTTTCGAAGGACTTACAAATGCCAGTTCTCCGTTGGCATTTTCAGCCATGAGGATCATGCCCTGGGACTCGATACCTTTTATTTTGCGCGGTGCCAGATTTACTAAAATGCTGACCCGCTGACCGATGATATCCTCGGGTTTGTAATAACCGGCAATACCCGATACAACGGTACGCTGATCAATACCGGTATCTATTTTAAGTTTGAGAAGCTTATCTGTTTTGGGTACACGTTCGGCTTCCAGAATAGTGCCTACGCGTATATCCATTTTAGAGAAATCGTCAAAATTGGTTTCTGCTTTGGCAGGGGCTGTGGTATGAGCGATGGCATCGTTCACGGCTTTGCTGTCTTTTAGTTTTTGTATTTCGGCTTCAATGGCAGGGTCTTCAATTTTATCAAAAAGAAGTTCTGGAGCATTCATTTTATGTCCGGGAGCCAATAGCTCCGAACGTCCTGCATGTGCCCAGGTAAATCCACCCAGATTGATCATCTCCTTGAGTCTTTTTGCCGTGAAAGGCAGAAAAGGATCCATGAGGATAGCCAGATTGGCGGTGATCTCCAGGGAAATCTTCATGATGGTACGTACGCGTGTAGGATCAGTAGTTGCGAGCTTCCACGGCTCGTTATCGGCCAGGTATTTATTTCCGGCACGGGCCAGGTTCATGAGTTCGGCAAGAGCTTCGCGGAAACGGAACGCTTCTATGGATTCCGAAATACGGGCCGGGAAACGGGAAATTTCTTCCAGCAGCAGGATATCGCTTTTTGTATACTCATCGGCCTGGGGCACTTTGCCTTCATAGTATTTATGCGAAAGCACCAGGGTTCTGTTTACAAAATTGCCAAGGATAGCTACCAGTTCGTTGTTATTACGGGCCTGAAAATCTTTCCAGGTAAAGTCGTTGTCTTTTGTTTCCGGAGCATTGGCGCAGAGCGTATAACGTAATACATCCTGTTTGCCTTTAAAAGCAACAAGGTATTCATGCAGCCATACGGCCCAGTTGCGTGAAGTGGAAATCTTTTCTCCTTCCAGATTCAGGAATTCATTGGCCGGAACATTATCCGCCAGAATATATTCACCATGGGCCATTAACATAGCCGGGAAGATGATACAATGAAATACGATATTGTCTTTGCCGATGAAATGGATCAGACGTGTATCCTTATCTTTCCAATACAACTCCCAGTTTTTCTCCGGATGCTGACTTCTTACTTCCGGATTTTGAAAATAGTCTTTTGTGGCCGAGATATATCCGATAGGTGCATCAAACCATACATACAGCACTTTACCTTCCGAACCTTCAACAGGTACTTTTACGCCCCAATCCAGATCACGTGTCATAGCCCGGGGTTGTAAACCCTGGTTAAGCCAGCTTTTGCATTGCCCGTAGACATTCGTTTTCCAGTCCTTATGCGATTCGATATAATCCGTAATCTGGGGTTGCATCTTATCCAGAGGCAGAAACCAGTTCTTTGTTTTACGCATCACCGGTTTCTCGCCCGATAGGGTAGAGCGGGGATTGATGAGATCGGTAGCATTTAAGGAAGAGCCGCATTTCTCACACTGATCGCCATAAGCATTTTCATTCCCGCATTTGGGGCAGGTGCCGGTGATATAACGATCGGCTAAAAACTGATTTGCCTTTTCATCAAAATACTGCTCTGTTACTTCTTCCGTAAAAACACCTTTGTCGTACAGGTTACGAAAAAATCCCGATGCTGTTTCGTGGTGTATAGGTTTGGATGTGCGGGAATAGATATTGAAGGAGATGCCGAACTCTTCAAACGAGTCGCCCATCATTTTGTGGTATTTATCCACCACCTGCTGAGGGGTTATGCCTTCTTTTTTTGCTTTGATGGTGATAGGAACCCCATGTTCGTCAGAACCGCAGATGAAGAGGACATCCTCTCCTTTGCAGCGCAGGTAACGTACATAAATATCAGCCGGCAGATAACATCCTGCCAGATGGCCGATATGAACGGGGCCATTGGCATACGGTAATGCTGCGGTGATGAGGTGTCTTTTAGGGTTCACAAAGCGATTTTTTATTGTCTTATACGGACGGCAAAGATAATAAATCGGCCTGGTTTGGGCATGCGGAAAAAGGGGAGATCATTTTCTTTCGGCTCTATCATTTCAATCTCCCGATAAAATTTGCTTATTTAGCGGTGTTTTCATTTCAATCTCCCGATCCGGAAAGATGCTTGGTAAACTGTTAAAAATTATAGGTATTCTATTGCTGGCGCTGGTTTCCGTTCTCATGACCAGGACATTTTTATACCATTCGCGTCAGATTGAAGAAGCCCCTGTGGCCAAAGTAGCGGTGAGTGATTCTGTTATCGCTCATCTCTCCGGTGCAGTCCGCTTTCCTACGGTATCTTATGATGATTCCACCCTTACCGATACAGCTGCTTTCCGGCATCTTATTGCGTATCTCCAACAAACATATCCGCACGCTACAGCCACCCTGCATCCCAAACGGATCAGCGGTGCCAGTTTACTTTATTGCTGGAAAGGATCGGATGCTCAGCTTTCGCCTGTATTACTGATCGGTCATATGGATGTGGTGCCTGCACTGGATCCGGATAAATGGGAGCAGCCTCCTTTCAGCGGTGCGGTGAGCAATGGATTTATATGGGGCAGAGGAACGTTGGACGACAAGGTAAATGTGATCAGCATTCTGGAGGCGGTGGAGATGTTGCTGAAAGAAGGTTTTCAACCCAAACGCACTCTATATCTTGCTTTTGGACAGGATGAAGAGGTGGGAGGAGCCCATGGAGCCGGTAAAATGGCAGCCTATCTGGAGCAGCAACAGGTGAAAGCAGGATTTTTGCTGGATGAGGGGATGATGATTGCCAGAGGACTTGTTCCCGGTATTGCCAAAGATGTGGCGCTTATCGGGATTGCCGAGAAAGGGTATCTCTCCCTGGAATTATCTGTAGATGCCGAAGCAGGGCATTCGTCCCTGCCACCCAAAGAAACCTCTATTGGTATTCTGTCAACGGCTGTTTCCCGTCTGGAGCAACATCCTATGCCTGCCGGATTTTGTGAGCCGGTGAATGAATTTCTGGATCATGTGGGCCCGGAGATGCCTTTTTTTAGTCGTATGGCATTTGCCAACCGCTGGCTTTTCAAACCCCTGATTCTTCAAAAATATGAGAGCACCCATGCCGGACGCTCGGTGGTAAGAACGAGTACGGCTCCTACCGAGTTTCACAGCGGGGTAAAAGAGAATGTAATTCCGGGTCATGCCAGCGCCATCGTTAATTTTCGCATCCTTCCCGGAGAAACATCGGAACAGGTAATTCAGCATGTAAAAGAGGTGGTGCATGATGAGCGGGTCCATCTGAAACGGTATGGACATGGTAATGAACCAACAGCTGTATCGGATTATCGATCGGACAGTTATTCGGCAGTGAGGAAAACAATATCCCAGATTTTTCCGGGGGTGCTTGTGTCCCCTTCGTTGGTGGTGGCGGCTACAGATGCCCGGCATTATTCACCGGTGGCAGCCAACCTGTATCGTTTTATCCCCATCATTGTTCAGCCCGATGATCTGGATCGTATTCATGGACTTAATGAACGTATTGCCGAAGCAGATTTTAAAAACTGTATCCGGTTTTTCAGGCAATTGATTCTTAACTGTAATCCTTAATACCTTACGGATGCAAACACCTCCTTTTCTTAAAGCCGGCGATACCATCGGAATCGTTGCTCCCGCACGTAAAATTACAAAGGAGGAGCTGGAGCCTGCTGTGGAAATATTGAAGGGATGGGGATTGAAGGTGAAAACGGGGAAGAATCTTTTCGGAGCTTGTAATCAGTATTCGGGTACGGATGAAGAGCGTCTGGCCGATATGCAGGAAATGATAAACGATGGCACGGTAAAAGCCATCCTCAGTGCAAGGGGAGGTTATGGTACCTTGCGTTTTGCCGACAGGCTGGACTTTTCGTCCTTGCTCCGAAACCCCAAATGGATCATAGGCTATAGTGATATAACCGTATTGCATACCCTGGTGCATGCTATAGGGATAGAAACCCTGCATGCTACCATGCCGGTGAGTTTCGGGAAAGATGCTGACTCTGTGGAAAGCCTGCGAAAAGCCTTGTTCGGACAAAGACTGGAATATACACTGCCTCCTCATCAGCTGAATAGAGCCGGGAAGATAAGTGCTCCTCTGGTGGGAGGAAACTTGTCTCTCATCTATGCCATGTCAGGAGGGAAAAGCGATCTGGATACCAATGGTAAAATCCTTTTTCTGGAAGATCTGGATGAATACCTCTACCACATAGACCGTATGATGATGAATCTGAAACGAAGCGGAAAGCTGGATGGCTTGGCAGGAATGGTGATAGGAGGGATGACAGAGATGAAAGACAATACCATTCCCTTCGGAAAAACAGCCGAGGAGATTATCTATGATGCAGTAAAAGAATATGACTATCCGCTTTGCTTTGGTCTCCCTGCCGGACATGGCATTCAAAACAAAGCCCTGATTATGGGAAGGACCTGTGTGTTGACAGTAGGGGAGCAGAGCACCCTTGTTTTCTAATCATTGTATTCGCTACAGCGCATAAAAAAACCCGGTCCATCAGGATCGGGTTTTTAATTTGCTTAGAAAAGCTTATTCGTATTTTTTATAATCTTTCGGGATGTCAAATTTGGAAGCATCTACAGGCTTCTTTTCTATTTTAATTACTTCCAGTCTTCCTATTTCTTTACCGCTCATATCGCTTTCAATGGAAAGCATAGGCATCATACCCTGTGTATCTTTAATAGCACGGAAATAAACAGAAGCCTTGTCTTTACGATTCCATAAAACGACAAACGGCGAAAAGAAATTAAAGTTGCCGGGCGTGAGCCAGTATGTAATTTGTGTATTATCGCTTTTTGACTTAACCGTGTATCCTACACATTTGTTGCCGTTTATTACTTTGGCCTCTTTCAGTTTGATAACGGTATCAATTTTATTGGTAGCAACAGACTTGCTTACAACCACATCCTGATACACCTTTCTGTCAGGGCTCAGCAGATTGATTTTGTTGGTACCCAGATCAACCAGAACAGTGCCTCCTGCTGATTTGGATAAACTGCTCATTTGATCGAGTTTAATTTTATTCCCCTTTACGTAATAAATGTTTGTCGTTGTATCTTTAGCAGTTAGCTGTTTGAATTCGATAATTCCTTCGAAGCCCTGGGCCGCAATGAATGCAGTGAAACCAAGAAGGCAGGTGAGACTCAGTAGTGCTTTTTTCATGAGGTCGGATGGGTTTTCTCTGTAAGGATTTAACAATTTGTGCACTAAAATAATAAATATTCCATACAATGATTTAAACGTTATGGCTGAACATAATGAACTGGGTACGGAAGGCGAACGAGTAGCCCTTCGGTACCTGCAAAGCAAAAGCTATGCCATCCTTGACACCAACTGGAGACAAGGGGCAGGAGAGCTGGATATCATTGCCCGTGATGGGGATCAGATCGTGATTGTAGAGGTTAAAACAAGGGCCGGCCGGCAGATAACCGAAGCTGAACGCGCTATAAGCAGGCAAAAACAGCGCAGGATGGTAAAGCTGGCCAATAGCTATATCCTTAAAAAGGGACTGGATGGGGAGGTACGGTTTGATGTGCTTATTATCGTTAAGAAAGGGGAAGATAACTATGATATCAGGTATATCCGGGATGCTTTTTATCCCCTGCTATGAGGTGGTAGCAGGTAAGTAACATCCGATTTTTTCTGCTTCTACCGGCTATTTGGGTATCTTTGCAGAAAAACAGACCTTATCATGCCCCCATCTTCCCGCAAACCCGATTATTCAGGCAAAAAACGCTCTACATCACAACGTGGAGGCGATGCCCGCAAAAAGCGCGGAGCGTACGGTGAATCGGCCGATAAAAGAGCTTTTAACCCCGAAAACAAGGATTCCAGAGCTCCACGTGGAGATAAAAAGCCCTTTTTCAAAAAGGATAACAGGGAAGAAGGCGGCTTTGAAAGAAAGAAATTTCAGGGTGGCAGCGATGAACGTCGCTCCCAGGGAGATGCTTCTGAAAGGAAGCCTTTCCGCTCCGATGATAGTAAAAGAGGCCCCCGAGGAGATAAACCCGGGTATAAAAAGCCTTATTTCAAGAAAGATAACAGAGAAGAAGGCGGTTTTGAACGTAAAAAGTTCGGTGACCGGGAAGATGGTCCCCGTAAAACGTTTGGCGACGCTACCGGCAGACGTACTCCAGGTAGTGAAGACCGGAAAAGAGAGCCACGCGGAGATAAGCCCTTTAAAAAACCCTATTTCAAAAAAGACGACCGGGAAGAAGGAGGACGTAAATCATTCGGTGATTCATCGGAACGCAAACCTTTTAACCCCGAAGAAAGACCAAGGCGGGAATCGCGTGGTGACAAACCGTTTAAAAAGCCTTATTTCAAAAAAGACGACCGGGAAGAAAGACGTCCTTCGGGTGAATTTCGCGGTGGAGAAGGAGAGTCCAGAACATCAGAAGAAGGAGCTACGGAACGGAAATCATTTGATCGTCCGGAAAGAAGAGCACCAAGAGGCGACAAGCCTTTTAAGAAACCATACTTTAAAAAAGAGCGTGACGGAGAACGCGGGTCGGAACGTAAAAGTTTCAGAGGCCGTGAAGAAGGAGGAAAGCAAGAAGGTGAACGTAAGCCTTATGAACCGAAGCCATTCCGTGCCAAGAAGAGTTTTGCTTCCCCGTCTCCTGCATCGGCAGACGGTCTTATCCGCCTGAATAAATACATTGCCAATGCCGGTATCTGTTCACGCCGGGAAGCTGATAAGCTCATTGAAACAGGGGTTATCTCTGTGAATGGAAAAGTTGTGACCGAACTCGGATTTAAGATATCGCCTACCGATGTGATTAATTTCGGTGGACAGACGCTTAAGCAAGAGAAGATGATTTACATCCTGCTCAATAAACCCAAAGATTATATTACCACGCTGGACGATCCGGAAGGAAGAAAAACTGTGCTGGAACTGATCCGCAACGCAGGCCGGGAACGTGTTTATCCCGTGGGCCGTTTGGACAGAAATACTACAGGACTGCTGTTGCTTACCAATGATGGAGACCTGACCAAGAAGTTGACTCATCCCCGTTATGGTGTAAGAAAAATATATCAGGTAACACTCGATAAAGCACTTACCAAGGGAGATATGCAAAAGATCGCCGATGGAGTGGAGCTGGAAGACGGCCTTATCCGTGCCGATGATATCAGTTATGTAGGTGATGGCAAAGAGAAGAATGAGATAGGTATACAGCTGCATTCGGGCAGAAACAGGATTGTAAGACGACTGTTTGAACACCTGGGTTATGATGTGGTGAAACTGGATCGCGTATATTTTGCCGGTCTTACCAAAAAAGATCTTCCCCGCGGACGGTGGAGAATTCTGACACCCATGGAAATATCTATGCTTAAAATGGTTCCTTCGGGCGAAGGAGCCTGAAGTATTCCATACCTATTATACTAATCAAAGCCCCCCTTTCGTTAGCACATCATGGCCGAAATCACAGCACCCCCTGTTATTCCAGCGAAAAAGCCTTCACGGCTCAAGCGGATTCTGAAAATCTTTTTTCTTTCCCTGCTCAGTCTGCTGCTGCTTTTGATCGGCACAGGCGTTATCCTGGCATGGAAATACCAGGATGAAGCCAAAAAACTGGTGATTGACAAGGTCAATGAACAACTGAATGCTCAGGTCATTTTATCTCCTCAGGATATCGATTTTTCAGTGCTGAAGAATTTCCCCAATGCATCCGTCGACTTTAAGAATGTAAAAATGCTGGATGCTATTCCGGATGACAAGAAAGATACCTTGTTACGTGCCGGACTCATCTCTTTGCAATTTAACATCCGCGATCTGTTCAATAAACATTATGTAATCAAACGCATTGATCTGAAAGATGTGGAACTGGATATCCGCATTGATAAAAAAGGGAATGATAACTTCCACTTTTTGAAATCATCTTCCGATACCACCGCTGCTCCTCCCGATACCAATGCCTTCGCACTCGATAAGATTGTGATGAAAAATATCCGGGTAAAATACCGGAACCTGAAAACCAAGGATGATGACGATCTGACTCTTACCAAGGCGGAGTTCAAAGGAAAGTTC
>Ga0206962_1316_pt1 | contig 11038 bp, 13 predicted proteins | sample Alteio_BWOrgHeat_27_FD_153241 | JGI IMG/M metagenome (GOLD analysis project Ga0206962, IMG submission 153241) | Enriched cells from forest soil in Barre Woods Harvard Forest LTER site, Petersham, Massachusetts, United States -... | ecosystem: Environmental > Terrestrial > Soil > Temperate forest >...
CATAGATAGAGTCCAAGACCCAACAGATAATCTCTTTTTATGATTCTTATCATTTTCTCCTTCTACTCCTCCTTCTGATTTTACTAGTTCCAGATCAAAATAAGATGCATCTTCTCTTTTATCTGATCCATAGTCTGTGGAAAAAGATTCTGTGAAATCGGTTATCCGATAAGTTTTTGCATCATCCAGAGTAATAATTACATCTCCAACATTAAATTCTTTTGATCTATAGTATTTTGTCCAATCATTTTTGTCTCTAACTAAACAATTTGGCTTAAACACTATTTGCCCATCGATAAACTTATGACAGTTGGTTCTGTCTCTATCTCTTTTGGCCATTGGTCCAGCAATAATACCATTATCATGATTATTATAATTAGTGTCTGTCTTTTCACCTAACAGATATCTAAATCTAATAATCTTTGTACCTTTCTTACATTCATAAATATCTTCTTTAATACTTTTCTCATATATGTAATAAAGGTTATGATCGTATGGATTAGAGAGTAGATCACCAATAAGGACTTGGTCAAAGGTTTTTATTGTAAATGGGTATGATTTGGCCAAACGGATCTTTGAAAGTTTCATTTGATATCTATTTTATTATTATTCTGTAAACAGTTCTCATATCAATTTTTAGGTCAAATAGTATGGAAAAATTGTTATGCCAATGTCATAATCTTTTTCGACTTGGCCCAACATAGAATCATCAATAAATAGGCCCATTTTTGAGAGTTTTGATAAAGCAACAATTGGCTACCATAGGAGGAAGAAAGCAAGATATTTTATTCTTACCTTTTTGATCTACATGTGTGCTGATTTGGACAAGATTGAAACAACGTAAAGATAATCTCATTTGTAATCTTTTAATATAAAATATTAGAAAAAAGTTGAAAATCTGATATACTGGTATCTTCATAATAGTATTTGATATTGTATAAATTCAAATCGTCTTTTGATTCATGTCAGACAAAAATGATCATGAACTTTGTATTGATGAATTCATAATTGGAGACATCATTTTTATTAAAGGTTCAATAACAATAAATGAATTAAATATATTAGGAAACCTTTTATCAAAATATAAGCAAGGTTTAGTTGAAATAGTAAAAGGAAACTCACAATGTTGCCACTGTTTAAAATGGAAACCTACTTTGACTGATAATAAATTGTGTTATGACAGATGTGGTATATGTTGTCAACTTTATTGTAATTGTGTAACATTAAGTAAATATTATGAAATATTGATCCGAAAAAAAGACACATGTTATCTTTATGTAGTGGCAAAAGGAGGTTTCCGTTATGGCCCGAAAATACATTTATCTCTTAATAATTATATTGAGGATGCCAAAATCTTATTGGATAACATTGATAAGCTGGGTAACTGGATAAAACAAAATTTAGAGAATATTGTTACTGATGATTATATCATATATTCTGATAGCGGTGAAACATTAGTTCACATTGACTCAAATCATAAATTGCATGAACTAGCAGAAATAAAAAAATCTATGAAAAATGGTAATTATAGGGATATACATGAAATCACTAAAAAACATATGAATTATGGCACATATCATGAAATAAATATTAAAGATGCAGAAGCTGCATTACAATTAGATAAGAATAAACAAAGGTTTGAACAATGGATTGAAGAACGTATTCAATTAGAGATGGTTAATATAATTAAAAATGGACGACTATTTGATCCTGCTAATGAACATTATGACTTTGTTGGTTGGGTACACTGTGATAACTGTACCGCTAAAATAGAGACTAGTATTGGTCTGGATAAGTCTGACATCTGTCTCATTTGTGCTAAGAACTTGGTGAGAAATCCATTATTGTTTGAACCTGAAACAACTTTGAAATCTGTATTACTTGAATCATATTCAAAGAAAATTAAGAAGTGTTTAATTGATGAAGTCTAATGAGACAACTTTATTAGCATATCAATATATAAATGGGAAAATATTCCTGTACAAGATCAAACTGTTTGGCTCATTGATAAATATGACAATGGATATTTTTTTGGGAAAACTTATGTAGCTTTAAATGGTCAACCGGTTTCACAATTTAATATGTCAGGCAGCATTATTGAATCATGTGATGCGTATATAACATTCTTCATTTATTTCTAATTGTAAGAAATAAAAAACTATAATAAATTTATTTTTATATACCATATTTATAATATTTTTCTACAAGTTAAATATTTATTTTAATAAAAAAGTAAATAAATCAATTTTTATTGTCATCAATGATTTTCTGAAAATCTTTAAATAATGTAATAATATTATCAAATGATAAAGTTATATCACCATCCATTTTATTATATTTTTCTTGTGAATTTTTTATGAATTTGTTTACCGCTAGCCAAAAAGGATGATGGTTGTCTGGCATGTCATCCCTAACACAATGATTGGTATACCGACATAAATGATTTAATGTTATTTCAAATTTATTCAATATAATCCTTATGTATCGAGCGGTCGGATTTTCTTTCTCAAAAAATGCATACTCAATGAATTTCCATGTTATAATATCATTTTGATAATGGATCATTATATCCTCATAAGAATAATTATTGGGTAAATAACCAGTTTCCAAAAGTCTAATAAATGTCACTATTAGTTCTTTACAAAATTGTTTGGCCGCCTTAATGCTTATTAATTTGCCAGGCAAATGTTTTCCTGTTGCCGGTGTATCGGGATAATAATTAGGTGATTCTGCCTCATAGTCAAAACTTAAAATGGACTCATAAGATAAATTACAATTTTCTTTCAAAATCCAAATGCAATAATAGAAATCCTTGTGATATGGATCATATGTCTTTTTTATAAAAATGTGATGAATCTTGATAATGTTTGTGAATTTTAGATCTTCTAATTCATAAGAGACATCTAATGCGTTACACCAAACCTTAAATTGTTCATCAAGGTAATCTTGGTCCGAATCCTTATGCCATTTGGGCCTACATTGGAGAATGTATTTTTTGTTTTCATGAATAACTTCAAAGATTAATCCACTATTTATATCTACCACATTCCTGAAAAAGCTCATTGGATCAATTGTCGGATCTGTTAGAAAATTGTGATCTGTTATTACATTATGTCTCTTATATTTTTCTACTAATTGTTGATTTACTTTAGTGATTTGTTCTATTGTATCAGTAACCTTAGGGTTATTAATATTGGCTTCTTGTTTTGGAATTTCGGGTTGATCTTGCGATGGAGCATCCCGTAGACTTGATGGATGGCGGATAGATGATGTGAGAAATGGTCCTAACATTTAAGGATCATAAAATACTGATGTTAGCTTGTTTTGGAAAGTCTTAATGATTAATATTTCAATTTTTTGACTATAAATAAATTAAAGAGGTGCAACATTACCATCATGAAAGACAATAAAACTTAATTGCGGCCGATAAGCTCCATCTGTATAGTTCACGCCACCAAAACCTCCGATAATGGATACATTCTTTCTTTCTCCGGTCAATCTATTTTCAATTTCGACTGGGACATCGATACTGTAACTTTTAATATCATCAACATCTACTTTACCAGTTAAACCAAAAAAGTCTAAGATCCAACCACTTACGTATGTTGTTGAGCCTGAGCCCAAGCGACCCGATGTTAGATTCATTACTTTATTCCAGAAATCAACATCTACTTTTTCATTATATGTATTAATAAATTGTTTTAAGATTGGTATCAAATTTTGAATGTAGGATGACCATTTACTATCAACCGAATATTTCTCTAAAGCCATAGTTCTGTCAAGTAACTTTGTCCAATCGTCTAAAGTGCCCATAAAACGTATAGACTTGATGCCACAACAAGGTATACCTCGCATATAATCGAAGAATTGCTTGAATGAATCCATGATCGCTGCAACAGAGATAAGGCTCTCAACCAACCCTGTTGTAGAAAAATCACATTTCAGTAAATCAACTACTCCTTCTTTAGTATTATTTTTAATGGCTAAAAACATCAATTCGAAAAATTCTCTCCATTCGCCTTCTGACACTTCCTTACCCGTAGTTACTGAAAGTTTTTTCTTACCTTCATGTGTTACAAACATATTTCTCATCTTTTCAGCATTATCATTAATATATTTGGAAAATTGTAAGGTAATGACTAACCAAACATCATCAGGTGATAATACGAGGTCTTCATGGTTATTGTATGCACTTACAAATGCAGCATAGAAGCTATTTGAATGTGCATAAACATTCGCTTCAACATTTTCCATGTAGCATAAAACATTACACTTACATTGATCTTTCTTACCATAGTAGTGTTTGCATTTTTCTCTTTTCCATGCTTTAGCTACATCTTGCTTCTTAGGTTCCTTTTTATTAATTGGCTCCAAATTTTGAATTTTCACGGTTTTGGTGATTGTTGATGGTTGCTCCATTTCGAAGTGGAAAGATAATAGTTATAATGGCTATACGCTATCTATTTATTTTATAAATCAATTTTTTTATTATACAGAGTGATAAAGTATTATATTACGGGCGTCGGCCAACAAAACTGTTCAACAATCATTATTCCTTATTCTGGTATAACGATTGCGATATCATTTTGTTGGCCGATGCCCGCTCTATTATACAGTAACACAAATGGTACGATCATATATTAGGGCGTCGGCCAACAAAACTGTTCTACAATCGTTATACCAGAATAAAGAATAATGATTGCGATATCATTTTGTTGGCCGACGCCCGCTCTATTATACAGTAACACAAATGATACGATCATATATTAAGGGCTTCGGCCAACAAAACTGTTCTACAATCCAATTTTAATTATGTTCATACTTCATCTAATTAAAAAAAAATTGAATGTTCAACTTTTAGAACAACTCATTTATTTTTCTATTATCTAATCTTATTTTCAAAGGGAAAGAATAACAAAAATGCAAAACATCAACATGTCAATTCTGAAGGGACATCTTGATTCCTTTCTTTCACTTCTTCCATATGCCAAAGAACTAGCTCCGAAAGGTGTTGGTTCCAGAGATTTTGAAACTGCAGCAGTTTCTCACTCTATGAGAGCATACTCGAATTTTTTGATCGGTTTATTTGATGATTTGTTAGAAGTCAGAACATTTAAGTTACTAGATGATAGAGAAGCCGATGTAGCTGCATTCAAGGAAACAGATGGTTTTATTCCGCAGCGCTATCCTTTTAAGCCGGATACAATTGAAAAAATTACTAATACTGATGTATACCATTTCCAACTTATTGGCGATTATTTGACAAAACTTATTGATAGTATCAAAGTGCTGAGTTCTAGGGCTGGAACTTTTGCTAAATAAAAAATTATTTTATCTTTTTTTTATACTATTTATGCCTCATATTATATAAAAAAATTGAATATCTAACTATCTATCGATTCCAAAAATTTTGCTCTTATTAACCTTAATCCTATTAATTATGGATGCCTTCACTCCGGAAGAACAACAGTTTTTTTTTGAAACGTTTTTAGCCAAATCAAAAAAAACTGGTCTTAGTGTCACAACTATTCAAAACAACTTTTTATTTTGGTATAATCAAGTCAAACAGATTAATCCATGCACATTGAAAGAAGAAGAAATTCAACCCTTGATTGACTTATTATTGAATACAAAAGACGGAGGAGATATTTTCCAATCTATTAGTGGAGGATTTTTCCACACTTGGTGGCCATCTCTACAATTACCATTCTTGAAATTGACACAAAGCAGTTCCTATTGTGAAAGTGTTGATACAATGTGGCGAATTGATTGGGATGATTCTCCTAATGCAAGTCGCTATGTTGTGAATTCAAAACTTTCGGCCTATTTTACGAAAGATGAATTTGCATATCTACGTGGGAAAATCGAATATGTGGCCAAACAACTAGGTCTAAATTCTTATGTCTTGTTCGTAGATTTCCAGAAGTGGTTCTTTGCAATAAAAGAAATGGATATTTGCAATAGAACAGAAGATGAAATTCGTCAAAGGATTGATCATTATTTGAATTCTGAGACAGGGAGAGCCAACATGAAAATTTTGAATAATGAAACTTTTTCATTCATGACCAAAGAACACTTTATGGAATTTTATCAACTGACCAGATTTCAAAAGAGAAACAATGACAAGCCGGGCTTTTGGATTGAGTTTGATTTTGAAACTGAAAAATATGTGTTTGCTAAGACTAAGAAATAAATTAATTGAATAGTTTTAGCCAATTGGACCCTATGGACAGATTTAACCAATTATTTCTTGCGATAAACACATTCATTTGACAACTCTTAACTTTCTCTTTAAAAAATATATCAATACTTTGATGAGTTATACCTGGTTTCAGATAGAATAGGTATCTGTTATTTTCTGGACTATGCATTTTTTCAGAAAAATTTGGTTCTTTTTTTATTCTTCTGATATCATTCTCAGAATATTTGGATAAAGTTATTAAAACTTTATCCGAATTACTTATATTACCTGTATTGATAGTGAATTCAACTTTATTTAAAATATCCTTCTTTTGATATTTATCTAATTCAATAATTATCCGCTAAATCTTAATGATAATTGATAAAAATCTGTATCAATAATATTTATATTATGTTGTTCAATAGTTCTATATTCATTAACAAATGTTTTTATCTTTTCATTTTTTTCCCTTTCTCTCTCATCTATATCATTTTTGGCATTATTGGGTAATGTTGGCCAATGGTACATAACATTATAAGATGCACCATATAAACTTAGATCAGTTTTAACAATTTTATATTTTTCGTATCGTTTAATTATTTGATTTTCCGGAGTTATTGAATAAATGAGCCGACATGATTGCATAAAATTACCAAAAGCTTTATCATCTAGATATTCCATTATAAGTTTTAAAATATCTTTAGGTATAACATTTATCAATGATTCTGTTTTAGGGTAATTATTGTTTAATTCTACATGTTTTTCCAAAACATGATTGAATGATTCGATATTTCTATCCATAAATATCTTTAATCTGACTTCTGTAAAATCTAAGTTACAAAGAGGAATGAATTCAATATTTGTTAGATCTTTTATATTGACTGGTATTATATAATGGAAATAAGTATTATATCGTTGCAGCCCATTTAATGTTATATTCTTCATTACTTTTAGATATAATTCAATATAATCTATTGGTAATGTAAATATAAAGTTGCCTTTGATCTCAAAACATATGCTATTTATTATTTTATAATATTCTTTTATAAACTTAGTACTAGGTTGTCTCACAAGTTTAATATATATATTACTCATTAAATCTCCATTTCTGGTTATAACAGAGCTCATTTGGTTTCCATAATCTGGACTTGCATATAGAAAGTTGTGTTCTATTAATCTACTTTTATAAAATGATTCTTGTAATTGTGTTTCTTTTGTCGATAGTTTAATATAAAAATCAACTTTACTATATTTTGGTGCCCCTATATTAAATGTTAAATGTGTCAATGCTTTTGAAAAGCTTGCGCCAAGTTTCTCAGGTATTTGATAATACATACTAAATATTGTTGTAGAAAAAATATTATTAATGTCAATTAATGAACCATCTTTCATAAACTTGAAAGGTACAAATAATAAATTTTTAACTTTTTCTTGACTCATATCTTTTAATAAATCGTTTGTCTCTTCATCATATGAATCCATACATTCAACTGGATATACTCTGTTAAAATATAGATAATCTCTGGAATCACCAATGTCATGACCATTTGCTTGAACTGTAATTGCTGTATCACTTATTATTGAGTCTTTTGTTTCATCTGATACATCAGTAGTTAATACAACAAATGCATATTCAAACAGATAATTATTGTTATATAACTCATTACTAATATCGATTACAATCTTAGAAAGACCGGAATAAGAATTTAATTTTTCTTGTTGATGTAAAAACTGTTGATTGATTATATGAGTCTTTATACAACCATTCGAATAGCTTTCAAACTGAAATTTATTGATAATGTCAAACATCATTATTAATATCATTATTATCATTATTATCATAATAAATAGATATTTACTATATCAACTTTTTTAAATAATTGATAATTAAAAGACATGATGAATATTATTATTTATATTAAAATATCACTTAAAAAAAATGCATATTTTCTTGTCACGAGATGAAAAGGACCGACTTTCTAAATGGAAGTATCAAGTTCAAGATAATTCAATAACTACTAAATGTTTAGTCCTTGGTAGGATTATGTTGTGAAATTTGTTCCAGAAACTGTTGCCCCAAATATTCTTAGCATTTAGATATTCTGAAATTTATCCTAGTCTGATTTCTTTTTAGGAGCAATCCTTGTTTTTTCATATGTGACTCTAGATGCAATCGATGGACAGCACGCAAGAAGAACAGGAAACAGTTCTCCACTAGGTGAATTAGTAGATCACAGTTGTGATAATATCAGCGTCCCCTTTGTTGTTTTAGGTATGACTTTATGTTTAGGAATTACAGATATGACTTTAAATTGGTACTTAGTACAGACAATTCAAATTATCTTTTTGATGTCACATATTGATGCTTTTCAAAAGAAAGTAGTAATATTTGGTAAATATACTGGACCTGACGAATTCTTAAATCTATATATTTTAGTTTTATTATCAATAGTTTGATCGACTTTAAGTGGTTTATAATCATGTTCAATTACTTTTCCCATTTATTCGGTCTATCTAGTTTGCAAGTTGAAACATACATCTTTTCTACTTGTTATTATGTTACTCTAACGGCATTTTTGTACCAAATTTACAGATTGAATAATTCAAATATGACATCTAAACAAGGATTATGTATTTCGATACTCATTAGAGCCATACCAGCATTTCTAATCTATTTAGGTTTGTTAGCTGACACAATGAATATTTATACGGTAATATCTCATGGTTTAATCATGTCGATTTTAACAGGTGACATGATAGTATCTAAAATGGCTAATAGGCAACTACACCCACTTGTTCCAATTTTGATCATGCTATCTGTTCTAGATAATTTCATATGTATTCTAACATCCTTCTTTTACTATTTTGTGATTTTGACAGAAATATCATTTTATCTGAGAATTCCGATATTTGGAATTAAGCGCGTCATCTTCATTTCTGGTGTGTTCGATTTTTTCCATAAGGCACATATGCGATTATGTCAAGAAGCTTGTAAGGAAGGAACTTATGTTATTGCAGGTGTAGTCACTGATGAAGATGTATTACTTTACAAACTAGAAAAACCAATAATGACATATTCACAGCGTTGTGAAGCAGTCCAAGCTTGCGGCTATGTTGACGAAGTAATTAAAACACCATTATACTTAAAAGGTGAAGAGGGAGAGATATGGACAATAAAATTGATAATTTATTTATATTTTACAAATAGTTTATACTTTATAATAAATTTATGACAATAGGCTGTCCTTTTTGTTTATATATTAATGGACTTTCAAAATGGAAACCGAAGTTAGAAAGTTATTATTCAGAAAGAGATATAGTTCCTCATGGTTTTACCTATATGGAGAATAGTGGAGCCAAACTGACTACCGATTATATACTTATACCCAGATTAGATTCAGATATGTTTGATAAGAAGCTACAAATTATTGATCAAAATGTTAAAAATGAATTAAAATTTTGGCTTAATAAAATTATATGTGATATATGCTTATTCCAGATATATAGTGAAAATAATTGTGTAGTAGTGGATCAGTTAGATGACAAAGAAAAATTATTTAGATTATTTATGAGGCATAAATAAGACAGTATAAATAAATCTGTATATCATTTCCTTTTAACAGTAAAAGATGGAAACCATCCAAATCCCTCCTGTTCAACATAATATCCATCATTAGTACAGGTTGTGCATAAACTGGGTACAGTTCCACCACAAAATGCAATCATACTTTTATGTTCGGGACAAGATGCTATTCTTTCTTCTTGCAACATCGGTATTTTCCATTCTGTTTTACAGTTAAAGCAAAACAAACTTTTAGTCATTGTTTCATCATGGCATTGGCAACTCATTGTTGTATTAGATTTATTTAATAATTATTGTGAATAGTCATATTGATTTAATAATAAATTCAATTTTTTAAGGTATACATGAACAATATATTCTATCTATAGCATCACAACCTCCACAAGGGACATCATAACCACAACCAGTCAAATTAGTTCTATCATGTATCGATACTGAATATATCTCTGTTATTATATTATTTAATTTCGGAGATATGTAATTAAACTTTCTGTTAGCATCACACGGAATATCCGATTTGGATACCGCTTTATTTATTCTATTATCAGTTGTATTAGTATTGATGATAGATTCATCCATTTTTGAATTGATTGTTAACATATATATGTAATCTCTTAATAATAATTATATCAATTTTTTTAATTATGATCATATTTCACATAATTAAAAATTGAATTTTAAATCTATTGCCACCTTTATCCCCTAAAACACAAATATAAACAGAATCACAATGAACTATCAAGATCAACTTGACAAGCTTTTCAATGAAGTATCATCATCACAAGCAGACTTAATTCAGAAACAAAATGAAGCTATGAATAGGAAAACAGATAGTCAAGGTAATGATTTTGATCTTGAATATGGTGTTTTAATGAAGAGAGCAATGGATCAAATTGCGAAACACAAAACTCAGCAACTTATCTGTTTCTCAATTGGCGGTTTCACAATCGGTATTGTTCCCGATAGTAAGAATGTTGTTGCAGCGGTAATTCGTGACCTTATTAAAAAATTTGGTAATACGGCTACAATTTATTTAATTGTGGAGAAGCATCATGGAGCTGAGGATGTCGATATGTCATACATCAGATTGACAATAAATTCGCAAATACCACCTACCGGACAATTTGCTATACAGTTTAATAATGTGGTAAAGAAAATTTTGCCTAATGATAGTGGTCTTGTTGATTTCCGTGTTGTAAGGCCATTTATGGACTAATTATAATATTTTATTATAAATTAAGTGACCAATTTAATGGTTTGACAATAATTAGTTT
>Ga0206962_1132_pt2 | contig 11031 bp, 6 predicted proteins | sample Alteio_BWOrgHeat_27_FD_153241 | JGI IMG/M metagenome (GOLD analysis project Ga0206962, IMG submission 153241) | Enriched cells from forest soil in Barre Woods Harvard Forest LTER site, Petersham, Massachusetts, United States -... | ecosystem: Environmental > Terrestrial > Soil > Temperate forest > O...
GGAGGGGAAAGACCGAAGGTCAGGGGTGGTTGGACGGGTTACAGACAAACTTCATTAAGTGTATTGCGATGTGCGTATAGCGTATTGGGAAGCGATCTCAAGCTCCCCTCCAGACAAGGAGGGGAAAGGCCGAAGGTCAGGCGTGCTTGGATTCCTTACAGACCACCTTCCCTACAATCATCCTCCGACACTTGTTCCCTACCCAAATATCTTACCCGCCTAAGCCCATTTTTATCTCCCAACTGCCTTACCCAAAGCCCTTTTTTCTAAATACTTGATATTCAACATTTTAAAAATAAACCTCCTTGTTTGCCCAACCTCCAGCCTCTTCAAAAACCGCGTTTCCAGCGTTTGGGATGATTATATGGTTATAACCATGTTTTGAAATGTATAAATTGCAACTTGCTCATTTACAATATAAATGATGATAACTTATTGAGAAGTAACCATGGATAACCATGAAATAACCGTCCGGTTTGCTGCAAACGCCATTTTTTACAATGCTTTTTCAAGACCATCCGATAAAAAACCTGACGCCTTTAAGAACAAAAAACCAAGAAATTAAAGAACGAAAGGCGCAATATACGTATTATTTGTCACATTTACAAACTTATTGCCATGTTTTTTGTGTTGCGTATTGAGAATGGCGTATTGCGATCCAAAAGGCCGATTTGCGTTAGCCTGCAGGGCAGCCTGTCTGTCGAGAGACATGGCCTTCTTTGACAGCCGTAGCCTCCAAATAACAATCAAGCCAGCTTTACAGACTGCCCAACAAGCTCCACATTAAAATTGACTTTGGCATTCAACGCTTTAAAAACTTTAATGATGGTCTCAAAACGGGCATCGGTAAGACTGTTTTCTAGTTTTGAAATCTGCGCTTTTTGCACCCCAACCAATTTACCTAGTTCTTCTTGGGTGAGGTTCCTATCAAGCCGTGCTTGTTTTATGGCTTCGCCGAGAAGGTCGAGCCGTAGTTCGTTTTCAAAAGCATCCCGTTTGGGTGTGCCATGTTTCCCAATATGCTTGTCTGTAATTTCTTCTAAGGTATATGTTTTCAATGCTTGCTTTTTCATTTCGTGTTCCCTTTTAAATCAAAATATAATTGCCTCAATTGCTTTGCCTTATCAAGATCTGTTTTGGGAGTTTTTGCCGTTTTCTTCACGATGGCGTGTATTTGTACAAAGCTAAAAGTTTCTTTATTGGGAAACAAATTGTTTGCTTGTTTTTCAAGTTGTTTTGATTTTTTCAAGCACGAAGGAAGCGAGGGGACTTGGAGGTCAGTCGATTGCTTACGCGTGAGGGGTGGACGCAAGGCCCTGTCTTTCGACAGACAGGCCACTCCTACAAATCGCGCGTAAATTTTGTCTATGCCTGCGTGGTTTGGGTTTCTGAAGATCGTGGCTCAACCTACGCTACATCTTTATTGCTTAAGCAATCAATACGAACCGAAATTACGGGAACTGACCGCCAAAGCGGTCACACGTTTATAGGTCCGAGTGCGCCACCTGCCTTCCCCTGACCACGGAGTGGTCGAACATTGGCCGTCAAAATGCAGCAAATGCCAAAACTGGAAGACCGAAGGCAGTAGGCACGGTTAGACACCTTACAGACAACCTCCCTAAAATGTGCCGCCGATCTATCTCATTCCCCACCTTGGACGCTGAACAATATACCAATGAAAAAGCCAAAAACGACTATCTTTGGTAAACGGAAATACATGAAATGAAACCCAAAACCATATATCTTTTCACTTCTTTTTTGGCAATCCTTGCACTGGTAATATGGGTTACCAATATACAAAGAAGGACAACTGTTACGCCACAATCTGGTACAGCCTTGGATACTTCAATAAAACAAAGACCTGTAGATAATAACAAAAAAACTGGGGATATCCGACCGGGGAATATTGCCCAAACAATACAGAACCCAAGGGATACCAATGTGGTGATGTACTTTAAGAACTTATCGAATGTGTACAATTATAAAATCATAGACAAAGGCTTTAGCCATGGTAGAGCGCGTTATTTTGACAGTGCACGAAGAGTTATTAAAATCTATAGTAAAACTGACTCATTGATCCAAAAAATCTATCCAACACTGGATGACATTCCCATATATTTCTATAGCAAGAAAGGTTCGCTGGGAAAGCTTTCAAGGTCATATATTACCGGGCAAAATGCACAAAGCGAAAGCGGGGATGACTATTTCGGCGAGCTGGTGGTTGCAGATTTTAACTTTGATGGATTGGAGGATTTTGCCACTGCTATAGGTCATGGCGCAGATAACGGGTCTCACTATGCCTATTATATCCAGAATGAAAATCATAGGTTTGAATACAATGCCTATTTGACTGAGAATGTGATTTGGTTCCCTCAAGAAATAAACGACTCGTTAAAAACCTTTACAACTTTAGTCCCTTGGACAATGGTTGGCCTTTGTCATAAAACATTTAAATACTATCCGGGACGAAAAAAATGGAGGGTGACCAAAGATTACGTAGAGGATGTGCGAACGGGAAAATTGCTGAAATACTAAAGTCGACGGCAAGTGTATTGCGATGTGCGTATAGCGTATCGAGATGCGATGCTCAAACTCCCCTCCAGACAAGGAGGGGAAAGACCAAATGTCTGAGGTGGTTGCATGGGTTACAGACAAACTTCATTAAGTGTATTGCGATGTGCGTATAGCGTATTGGGAAGCGAGCTCAAGCTCCCCTCCCCCCCGCTGGCGCATTCTTAGCGTAGCGGCATTCGTGCCTCTGTATTTGCCTTCTCTGAAGGCTACCTGAATTGCTTTGGCGAGTTAGTTTTACAGCCGTCGGAGACAGCCAGCCCCGACAATTCGGGGGCAAAAAGCAGGGCACTCTGCCAGTCCAAGACTGGAAGATTCCATGCACACCCAGAGATCGCTTGCGCTCAACTCTTGGCGCGAGCGGTCGCAAAAGAGCCCCACTATCGCCCAACATTTCTTATTTCCCTGGATGTGAACTTGCTCCGGGTTTCATTTTTCCATCCAAAACAAGTTTTACGGCCTTTTCTAATTCATCAGGATGTATATTTTCATCTACCCATCCATACAGATAAGTATAGTGGGTATTGCTTTTTTTGTCTTGTTCGCAAAGTAAAAAATGGGCATCCTTTTTTGCAATGGGCAGCGTTTTTTCAACCATAAAACGTCTTTCTATCTTGTCACCCTCTTTATTGAGCAAAAATACTTTATAGGTGATGTCCAGCATTTCTTTGGCATCTACCAGAGATTTCCTGACAGACGCTATTTGTCCGTTCCATTCAAACTGTGCAATGGCAACCGTTTTTATTTCCATGTCTTCTTTGGGCAGTTTATTGTTGTTGTACGCCTCTTTTACCACCGCGAAAACGCTGTCTGCCTTCGTAAATTCTTTGGCAGCATTATATGATTTCATGAGTTTGTAATATATCTCATAATCATCATTGTGTATTTCAATGGCCTTTTCATAAGCTGCGGCAGATTTTTTATAGTCTTTGGTGAAAGTAAATTCCAGTTGGCCTATGGCGGTTATCGCGTCGAAATAATAGCTGTTATCTTTGGGCATATATTTTTCTGCCTCATAATAGGCACGCAATGCATTTGTAAAATCCTGCTTTTCATGATATATCCGGGAAACCCAAAAATAAGGTTCCGGATACGTGGTGGGGAGTTTCTTCGCTTCTTCAAACACTGCCAATGCTTTGTCAGTATTTTTTTGATTATAATATACCATCCCCTTTTCATTCATAAACTCCTGGTTGGTAGGTTCAAGAACAAGTGATTTATCAATTTCTGTCAATGCTTCCGAATATTTTTTTAAAAGCCTAAGAGACATACCCTTATAAAAATGAACTGACCCATTGTTCAGCCCTTTTGCGATGGCTTTATCATAAAACTGCACCGCCTTATCATCATTTCCCGTTTGAAAGAAAGCGAAGCCTACATAAGACAGTTCTTCAGCGCTTAGGTTGTCTGATTTGCTTTCAAGCTGTACCAGTGCTTTATAGTCATGACTGGCATATAGTTCCGTGGCTGTTTGTGCATTAATAGCTGAACAGCAAACAAACAGGAGAATAAAAACAATGAGGGTTTTCAAGATTTTGTGTTTTAGTTTGTGACATTGACTCAAATCTAATGACATTATTTTGTTCCAGCAAATTCTTTGAAACCCGATCATCTAGTTTACTTGTATTCCGAAGCTTCAAAAGCAATCCCCGTCGATTGTCACGCTAAACACTGGGCATGAGCAAAAAGTTGAATGCTTTTCCGTATATTTGAAAAAAGCTGATTCTGTGGCCAGGTATTGCCTCGCTCTGATTTTGTTGGTTACCTACTCGGGTGCAAGCGCTCAAAAATTCAACTGGGCAAGGGCGGCCCATGACCCATCTGGATCCGAAATTCTAAGAACTGTTGTCGGGAAAGATGGCAGTGTTTATTGCCTGGGTGGATACTCCTCCATATTGGATCTTTCAACGATTAAACTCAATAATGGCAATATGAATGATCAGCGGTATTTTGTTGCCAAGTATGACCCAGGCGGCACGCTAAAATGGGCGAAAAACTTGACAGTATATAATGGGGATTTTAGTTCGATGACCCTTGACAATAATGGCAATATACTTGTTTCCAGGATACTAAGAGGTTATTACAATTACGATGACAATTATTTTTATTTGACTAAGCTCGGAAGTGCTGATGGTCGGCAGATCTGGGAAACAAAATTTGATTGCCTCTCATTTAATGGCTATGGTACTGAATTTTCCGGGTTTAATTATATGACCACCAATGAAAAAGGACATATTTTGTTGGCCTCCACTTTTCTGGGGGATTCATTGCAGGTTGGTAAAACCATATTGAAGGGGCCGGTTGCTTATTTTATTTTGCGATTTGACTCGACAGGTGTTTTCAAGAATGTTATTCCGTGGACTACGCCAGATTTGCCAAATAGATTCGATGAATATATTGACAACATACTTGTGGATGCGACTGGGAACTATTATATGGTTCATGAATATATTGGAAAGGATTCTCTTTTACATGAACTTGCCTGGCACATTTCGGTCTCCAAGTTTGATTCTTCAGGTGTATTAAAATGGTTCAAACTATTTAAAACGGCCAACCAGGATGCAGAATATCTCATCAAATCGCAGCTAGATAAAGAAAACAATATCTATATCACCGGCAACTTCACTTCTTCGCTAAGCACTGACGGGTTTGCCTTGTATTCAGATAATAATTTGGAGTATGGGTATCTCTTGAAAATAGACAGCAGCGGCAAATTGCAATGGGGCAGGAAGATAGAAGACAGTATTGAATCGAGAGGCTATTACCCGGTATCGGATTATTTGGGGTTATCCTTAGATAGTACAGATAATGTGCTGGTTGGCCGCAGTTTCGGTGGGCAAATCACCGTAAACGGCAAAACATATCAGAACAACGATACTTTTTCTGGTTCTGGGTTGCTCATCAAATATAACCCATCAGGATATTATCAGTGGGCCAAAAACACCCCAGAAATTATCGACATGGCCAATGGTCCTTTAGGGACTACCGATATTGTTGGCACGTATGGGCGGGTTGGGGTATTTGACACATTGCACTTGTCAGGAAATACAGTATTGATACATAAAAGTATCGCCGCTACCGCATACGTTGCCCAGATCAGTTATCCTTTTCAACCTCCTGACAGTTTGATATATAAGCTAGACTGCAAAAAAGACAGTGTTTATTTCACTTTTATATATACTGATAAGCCAGATAGTGTTTTGTGGGATTTTGGGGATCACCAATTCTCCAAAACCATTGACCCTGCGCATCAATATGCCCTATCGGGCAATTATCATGTTATTCTGCACAAGTTTGTAAATCATGAAGATGATAGCCTGATCGTGAATATTCATTGGGAAGCTCCGTTGCTAAAACGCATATTGCCAATAGATAGCACTATTTGCGTCGAGAAGCCCTTCACCATTAACTTACTAAATGTTGCGGGCAAAGTAAAATGGCAGGACAGTTCTGCCAGCAAGATATATACGATAACCCAACCAGGGACCTATAAAGTGTCTGTAACCAATGGATGTGGTAGTTTTGCAGATTCCTCATCTATTACCACCGCGGCATGTACCTGTCCATTGTTTGTGCCCAATGCTTTTTCCCCAGATGGCAATGCTCACAATGAGACTTTTACCTTGATTTCGGAGTGTCCTTTTCAAGAATTTGACGTCTTTATCTATAACAGATGGGGCGAAAATGTATTTCATTCTTCCGACCCTAATATTCAATGGGATGGCAGTTTTCACGGGCAACCAGCCCCGAATGACGTGTATGTATGGATGGTGACTTATGTGAATCCTGGATTTAGCCTACGCTCCCAACACGGAACGGTTCAGGTGATCCGGTAAAATACAAAAAAAGCCCCTGTTCATGTTATATGAACAGGGGCAAAAAAGGGGGAACTTGAGCAATATATAAGGAGAAGCTATTCTTTGGTGAACCGTGCTTTGGAGATGCCGTTATGGGTTACCATTTCCATAAAATACATTCCTTTGGGCAAGGTGGATATATCGATATCACGGTTTGAAGCGGCACTTAGGTGCTGGGCAAGGACTGTTTTGCCCATGATGTCCAGAATGGCTACGGATTGTATGGCCATTTCTGCCGGTGCTATGATATGGATCAAATTATTGGCAGGATTGGGGTACACCAGCAGTGTATTCATTGGGCTGGCGCTTGGGGCAATCCCGGATTTATATTCATATACCGATATAGAATCACCAATCGGGTTCAGGGGAATATTGGATTCGTTGCTGCTGATGCTCTGGTAGTTGCTTATTTCCAGGTGTACCACTTGCTTCACTTCCCGCTTGCCGGCCAGGTCCTCCGGCATCACGATGGACAAGGCGCCTATCTTTCCGTATCCCGACATATTGGCATGATCAATACGGGTGAGGCCTACGTTTATGGTTTGGGCCACGGTATCCACATATACCAGCGAGAGCATATCTTTATTGATGGTACCCAGCCAAGAGTTGCTGAAATCTCCGGTCACTTTGCTAGGGGCGGTTTTGTAGCCTGAAAAAGATACTTCCATAGCGACACCGTACACGTCTGATGCTTTAATGGTACTTGAACCCATGTTTAGGGTAGCAACCACGGTATCACCGGCCGCGGCACTATCCACGGAGAAGGATACTGTCAAAGGTGGGTCATTCGGGTTTCCGGCTGCGGCATGCTCGGTTTTGGTATGAGATTTTCCGTGATTGGCGGCTATAACCAAGAGGTCGCTGGCACCTACCTTTCCATTGCCATCGCAGTCAGCATGTTTGTGGTTCACGCCACTTCCAAAAGAGGTGGTCCAGTCCAGGCAAGGCTGTCCGTACCAACCGTTATCGGCTACCGGCCTGTAATGACCTGTATCCCCGTAGGCGAGGCCGATATATAGCACATCACCAATCTTGCAATGGAAATCGTTGTTGGCATCGCCCGGCCATACGCAGGCAGTGGAGGTAACATATACCGTCCGGCTTGCTTTTATGGTATCGGTACCGTTCCATATGGCTACGCTTACTGTGGCTTGGCCGGTGGGGCAATAGTAGATACTGTTGCTGGTGCCGCCTGTGCTCCAACTAAATGCAGTGCCAGGTATGGGGGCCGTGAGCGTGGCACAGGTGCCTTTGCAATAGGTGGTATCCTGAAAGTAATCATATTGGGTCCCTTCCACGGCACCCAACGTAGGGTTGAGGCTATTTCGAGAATGCCCGTATATATCCAATGGTACATCTGCCAGCGGCAAGCCCATGTTCAAGGCAGTGTTCAATGGCCTTGGCATGGAATCACTATAAAAATTAGGGTTTTGGGAAATGGACCTTGAGTCAAGGCCAGTGCCTGATTGCCAAGCAGCTAAAGTGCTGTAGGGTGTTGTGTTGTACATACCGAACTTGGTGCCGGTGAGATAGCAGTTATAATCCACCTTGCCATTTCCGCGACGTATCCTGATGGGTTCAATATAAGACCCTGTATCTATCAATATATTGTTCACGAAGTTATGCGTGCCCGCCGTGTCTTCTATATCAACGCCCTGGGTATAGGTATTTGCATATATCGTGTTGAAGTAATAATGATGATAAGCGCCCTGTATGTCCCTTATGGTTTCAATGGGATATGGCCCACGGGATATATGGATAATATTGTTGGCAATAAGTGTGGGTGAGGATGATGGGTTTACACAATACTGTAACAAAAGGCCTCGCCCGTACATTCTGCTGTTTGTGATTTTGTTGATCACGCAGTTGTTCAATACGATGCCTTCATCGGCATTTGCCCCGAAATAGTCATTGTCAAAGGTCACACCATTGGTCGTATCCATAAAACAACAGGCATACTTGGTACTGAACTTGCAGTTGGTCACCGAGGTATTGGTGGCCCCAAGGTGTGTGGCGTTCCAATTGAGGTAGGCACTGCCACAAATAGTATCCAAGTCCATCGAAAAATTGCTGGCCAATGAGCCACTCACCGAATACATATCGATCAGATGCGACATGGCAAAAGATTGAGTGTCACTTCTCATGGTACAGTTGCTGATGGTGTTGTTCTGCCCCCCTTCTATCCAAAAAACCCTGGAATAGTAAGGCGTAGGGTAGGCAACCCCTCCCAATCTTTGAAAAGTGATATAACGAAAGTTGATAAAGGATGCCTTTTCCAGATGCACGATATAGTCATCGGTACTGGAAGAGGAACAACTTTGTGAAATGACTACATCTGTATTGCGATACCCATTGGATTGAAAGGTAATCGTATTGGTTGCTGACGCCCCTGAAATAGCCGTGATGTGCATCGATTCGGTATATGTGCCGTTATCGATTCTGAAGACAACAGGCGCACGTACCCCTGGTCCATTGGGTGTTCCGCCATCGCTTCGGGTACCGAATTCCAAATCCGATATCGCCGATGCAATATCCCTGTAAATATTACCTGCTACAGGCACGGTCGAGTTAATGTGAAAGTTGCCACTCGCGAAGGAGGCCCAAGATGGAATGGCAGCTATGGTACAGAAAAGGCACAAGGCTAATGCCCTGAGTTGGTGAGTGACTTTCTTAAAGCCAAACGGTTGTGAGGAGGAGGTTTTCATAATTTCTTTATCTAAGTTAAACAATTTTTTCAAATGCATGATACAAAGATTGGCATTGTGCAAGGCCAAAAAAAACACTTATTACATCCCATTTCGCATGCAATATGAGTGGCGATACTGAATACTGATATACATAATAGTTGATTATCAATGACATGAAATGTTGAATGTTCGAATAAAATTGCTTATTTTTCGCAGCAAATACTCGAAATATGAACAGCAGTAAGCTATATAAGTCGCTAAAATGCTTGAATGACGATGAATTGAAGGCTTTTCAGGACTTTGTACGGTCGCCTTATTTCAACAAAAGCCAAAAACTGGTCATGTTTTTGGAGCATCTTTCAGGGCCACCCAAAAACGCCAATACCTTGCCGAAATCTTTGACGGGAAGCCGCCCCCAGGACCTGATGCACAGGCTTATGAACCTGCTCGAAGAATTCCTTTCCCTCCAAAAATACCGCCAAAACGGGTTTATGCAAAAGATACACCTGATGCAAATGGCCTACGAAAACGATATAACCCCCATCACCAAGACCGTGGAACGGGATATTGATACCTGGCACGAAAGCAGCCCTCTGCGCGACAGCAATTATTTTTATGAGTCGTTCATGATACATTCAGAGCGCGACCAAAGTTTTCGGCTCATGGGCAGGATATCGGAAGATGACAGCCTGCAAAACAAGAGCAACCAATTGGACCTCTTTTATTTATCGGTAAAATTGAAGGAAGGCTGCGAGCTGCTGAACCGGAGCAATATCGTATCGGCCCAATATGATTTTAAGATGCTTGAACTGATGGTGGACTATCTGAAAACCCACCCGGAAGCCTATCAAGAACATCCTGCCATCAAAATATACCTAACCACCTTCTTGATGCTGAAAGAGCCGGAAAACGAGGCCTATTTTCATGAACTGGTAACATTGGCCCTGGAATGCGGCCCTGTTTTTTCGCGGGAAGAGCTACGTTCCATATATACCAATGCGCAGAACTACTGCATCAGGCAAATAAACCAGGGCAAAACGGGCTTTCTTCGGCATTTGTTTGGGCTCAACAAGCATACCTTGGAGACAGGGCTGGTATTTGGCGACAACTCCAATATGCAATGGGATTTCAAGAACTATGTATCCCTGGGGCTCAGGCTCAAGGAATATGATTGGACTTTGCAGGTGATAGATGTTTTCAAAGAGCAGTTGCCAGAAACCGTACGCCGAAACTCATATTCGTATAACCTGGCCAACTACTACTATGAAACCGGGGATTACCAAAAGGCGACAAAGCTGTTGAATGGTGTAGAGTTTACCGATATCTACTATAGCTTGGGCGCCAAAGCCATGCTGTTGAAGATCTACTACCGGGTGGAAGAGGAAGAGAGTTTTTATTCATTGGTATCGTCGTTTGGCATGTACCTCAAACGGAACAAGTTGATTTCCAAGGACAATGCCTTGATATATGAAAACCTCATCCGGTATGCCAACAGGGCCTTCCAATTAAAAACGAAACTCCCCTACGAGCGGAAACGGGCCTGGCAACTTCAGGTGGCTACCCTGCGAGGCAAAATCATCGAAACCCAAAAAATAGCCAATATCGATTGGCTGCTCGAAGAAGTAAATGCGTTGCGCACGAATGATGGGAAGGTGGTTGAGAAAAAGGAAAGGTAGTAGTTGCCCTTCAGGCGTTTGTTACTTTTATCCCTTGGCCTTCACCCTTTGGCGTTTTTGGTACCTCCTGTACAAGATATATATCACTATCCCTAGTACAATCACGCTCCATAGCCGTGCCATAACCACTATGATCTCTTCCAGCACTTCCCAACCTGTTTTCATGGCATCTCCCAACCTAGAGCCAAGCGCAGGTTCATAGCTTTGGATGGTTTTTTCATTCTGAACCATGATCTGCTT
>Ga0206962_1321_pt1 | contig 10970 bp, 9 predicted proteins | sample Alteio_BWOrgHeat_27_FD_153241 | JGI IMG/M metagenome (GOLD analysis project Ga0206962, IMG submission 153241) | Enriched cells from forest soil in Barre Woods Harvard Forest LTER site, Petersham, Massachusetts, United States -... | ecosystem: Environmental > Terrestrial > Soil > Temperate forest > O...
AAAACGAGCCGCCTCGGCAGTCGGAGAGGGGTCGATCGCGGTCCAGTTCGCCCATCAGTATCTGGCAAGTTTCTGATTTCAGGCTTCATTTTGAGCACATGTAGGGCATCCGCAACGAAAGTGGCATAGAAGAAACGCATCGTATTGCCGCACGCTACATCCATGAATAGGGAGAGATAGAGCCGGAAGACGGGCAAATACAGCAATAATGGAAAATAAACAACAATACACAGTCGAGCGCGTTCCGCTGGATGAATATGCCGATCGGCTCAGCGTGGCCTTTGCTTCTACAGGAGTAACACCGGATCAGCTATGCGGTCTGGGTGAGGCGGAACTGCTTCGGATTCCCGCCGGAGTTCAGTTTCACGACCCCAGTGAAGGCCTTCGCGCCTTCTGGGTTTTGTTGGAAGGCGAAGTACTGGCCGATAAGGCAGAGTCCGACGGCTCCAGGGTGAGGATTTATACCGCAAAAGCCGGCGAATCCTTCGGCGAAGTCATGCTGCTGACCGGCAAGGCACCCTCTCTCTTCCTGACGGCGGCTCAGCCTTCCGTCGGCCTTCGCTTCAACGAAGATACCTTTTGGAATCTGATGTCCTGCTGCCCGCCAGTTCGTCAGGTCGTTTTGGCCAACATGTCGCAGCGGATGCAGGCGCACATGGCTGAGGCAGTGCATCGCGAGAAACTGATCTCACTTGGCACCCTCGCTGCCGGCCTCATGCATGAGCTGCACAATCCCGGTGCCGCCGCCAAGCGCGCCGCCTCTCAGCTCAGAGAAAATCTGATGCGGCTCCAGGAACTGAGCCTGCGCTCCAGCAGCAAAGCCAAGACAGAATTGCAGCTCGAATGCATGCATGACCTGTTGCAGCACGCCGTACAAAGTTGCCACGCGCCCGCCCTCAGCAGCCTCGAACAGGCCGACGCAGAAGAAGCGATGTCCGACTGGCTGCAATCGTCCGGAGTAGAAAACGCGTACACTATCGGCCCTGCCCTGGTAGCGATCGGCTTTGAGCAAAGAGAGTTGGACTGCGCCAAAGAGGCCTTCGAGGCCCACGCCCTCTCCGACGCCCTCAATTGGCTCGAAGCGCTGGTCTCCAGCGTCTCGCTCGTCTGCGCCATCGAAGAGAGCATCGCCCGCATCTCCGATCTGGTCATGGCCGTCAAGAAATTCGCGTACGACGATCGCTGCACGCTCCGCAATGTCGACGTGCACGACAGCATCCAAAGCACCCTCACCATCCTTGGACACAAGCTCCGCCAGCGGCAGATCACCGTCAAAAAGCGCTTCGACGCTGAGCAGCCCGAGATTCACTCCAGCGGCGTAGCCATCAGCCAGGTATGGACAAACCTGATCGACAACGCGATCGACGCCTCTCCAGACGGCGGCGTAATTGAAGTGCACACCTGGAGCGAGCCCGACGTCCTTGCCATCGGTATTCTCGATCACGGCAGCGGCATCCCGGAATCGGCTCGGCCTCACATCTTCGAGCCCTTCTTCACCACCAAGCCGGTAGGCAAAGGAACAGGCCTCGGCCTCGAAATTGTCCAGCGCATCGTGACCCAAAGCTTCGGCGGCAAGATCCAGGTAGATTCAAAGCCTGGCGAAACCCAGTTCGTCATCCGGCTTCCCCAGCAGGGAATCATCGCCAACGCCTAAGCCGAATCGAACACCCCGCTCCCAACAAAGGTCGGGGTGCGCATCCTCGCCGCCCACGCCGGCATCCCGTACAGCCAAGTCCCCCTGAATTCCGAATACCGAATTTCACCCGGGCTTCCATTGCCGCCCGTGAAGTTACCAGCCCCGCTGCCGATAGACGCCACAGGCGCCTCTAGAGCGCAGGGGGCAGGGTAATGTTCGCAATCATAGGAATTTTGGTCGTATTCGGTGCAATCCTCGCCGGATACCTCATGGAGAAGGGAAGCCTGCTTGTCCTCGTCCAGCCGGCCGAGTTGATCATCATCGCCGGCGCCGCCCTGGGCACCATCTTCATCGCCAATCCCATGCACATCATCAAAGACATGGCCACCGGAGCCATGAGCATCCTCAAGCCCTCGCCCTTCACCAAAGATCGCTACCTCCAGACACTCCGGATGATCTTCGAATTCCTGAACAAGGTCCGCAGAGAAGGCCTGCTCTCCGTCGAGAATGACGTCGAAAAGCCCACAGAATCCGTCCTCTTCCAGAAGTACCCCGAGCTCCTCAACGATCACCACGCCATGGATTTCGTCTGCGACACTCTGCGCATGGCAATAACCGGCGGCGTCGAGCCGTTCGACATGGATCAGATGATGGAGCGCGACATGGACGTCCATCACCACGGCGCGCTCGTCCCCATCTCCGCTCTCACCACCGTGGCAGACTCGCTGCCCGGCCTCGGCATCGTCGCGGCAGTCTTGGGAGTAGTGATCACCATGGGCGCAATCGGCGGCCCTCCCGAAGAAGTAGGCCGCAAAGTAGCCGCAGCACTGGTCGGCACGTTTCTCGGCATTCTGCTCTGCTACGGTCTCGTCGGTCCGCTAAGCTCCAACATGAGCAAGCGCGCCGACGAGCATCACGAGTACCTGCAGGTCCTGCGCGTCCTTCTGCTCGCGTTTCTCAAAGGCAGCGCCCCCTTGATCGCGATAGAGATGGGCAGGCGCGCAATTCCCGCGCGCGTACGCCCTTCCTTCGACGAAATGGAACGAGCATGCAAAGGCGGCGCAGAGCAGGTTGAGTCCGAAGCCGCCGCAGCCGACTGAGGATCGCCCACCATGGCCGCCAAAGAACAACCCATCATCGTAATCAGAAAGAAGGCCCGCCACGCCGGCCATCACGGCGGCGCGTGGAAAGTAGCCTACGCCGACTTCGTGACCGCCATGATGGCCCTCTTCATCGTCCTCTGGCTGCTCAACTCCAGCGTCAAAGTCCGTAAGGCCGTAGCCGGTTACTTCAACGATCCGCGTAGCTCTTTAAGAGAATCCGGCACGCAGAAGACAGGCCAAGACGACACCCTCCCCACCGATCGTCAGAACGTCGAAAAGCTCAAAGAGCAGATCGAAAAGGCCATCCGCGAACAGCGCGCCTTCGACAAACTCACCAGGCAGATCGAAATCACCATCACCGCCGAAGGCCTGCGCATCGAGCTCATCGAAGACAAGAGCGGCACCTTCTTCCAGAGCGGCAGCGCCCAGCTGAGCGAGAGCGGCCAAAAGCTCCTCGGCCTTCTCGCCAACCAGCTCAAGTCCCTCCCCAATCACCTCCTGCTCGAGGGCCACACCGACGCCCAACCCTACTCCGACAACGCCGCCTACACCAACTGGGAACTATCAGCCGACCGCGCCAACGCCGCCCGTCGCCTTCTCCAGCAGGACGGAGTAGGCAAAACCCAGATCACCCAGGTCCGCGGATACGCAGACCAGTTCCTGCGCGTAAAAAACAACCCCCTCGACCCCACCAACCGCCGCATCTCTCTCATAGTCCAATGGCTCAGCGCCCCAACCATCCCCAATCCCGCCGGCGCCCAAAAAGACATAAGCCCAACCGAAGCCAAAGCCGGAGCAATCAAGCTCAAGCCGTAGCACTAATGTCGTTTACGCACTTTTGTTTGATCGGTGGGTGAGCGACTCGAATCCGTCTCATGAATCCCGCGTCGATCTAAACTCCCCGTGTGAGACCCGCAATCAAAGCGGGTCTCAGGTCGCTCGACGAAGCGGCTTAGGCAAATATGAGACAGCTTCTCGGACCTGTCGCCACCAGTTGACTTACCGGCTGCAGGTTCTTTCAGTTGGACCGTTCCTCCAAATAAGAATGCGCCAAAGGTATTTAGATTTGGCCTGGTATAAGATTTCCCCACAAGGAGAAACCCCATGTGGCGTCGACTATTCCTGACACGATTGGCGCAGTTAGCTGCTCTACCATTCGTTGTGGCTGGTGGTTCTCTGGAGGGACAGGCGACCCACAGGCCGTTGAAGATCATGATGAAGAGCGCGTGGGGCTCCGATGATCCAACCAAAGCGGCCTTCCCTTTCCTGCATGGGTTGGCGCTCGCTGAGGCTGGACACGAAGTGCAGATTTTCCTGCTCGGGGAAGCAGTCGCCCTGATGCGAAAGACCCTCGCCAACTCGGTTACGCCGGTCGGGTGGCCACCAGTGGGAGAGACGCTGGACAAGCTCGCCGCTAAGCATATCCAGATCTATGCTTGTGGAGCATGTTCGCGCGCCAGAGGAGTGACCGAAGCGGATCTGAACAACTATGGGGCGAAGTACGGTAACCCGACAATATTCGTGTCGCTGGTTGAGTGGGCCGACCGCGTGATCACAGAATAGCTTGGGTTGGTTTAGATTCTTTTGCTTTTCAGCCATTCAAAAGACGCATCGAGTAGGAGGAAGTCATGTCCGACAAACCCTTTTTGCCTTCACGCGGTTTACGAGTCGTTTCAGCAGCCGCAGTTGGAATAGTGCTGGTCGTCCTCGGCGCCGGAGCCTTTTACACGCAGGACAAATACACCCTGAGCGTGCCAAACGGACTCGCATTCTCTGACTTCAGGGGATACGAAAACTGGCAGGTTGTCGCCGTCAGTCAGACCGATGATCTGCTCAAGGTGATGGTCGCCAATCCCACGATGATCGACGCCTACCGAGCCGGCGTTCCCGGCAACGGCAAGCCGTTCCCCGACGGCTCCATGATTGCAAAAATCGAGTGGAAACCGAAAAGTAACCCGGAATCCCCTTTTTCCGTGAGGGTACCGGACACTCTGCAGGACGTCTTCTTCATCGAGAAGAACAACAAGAGATTCCCCGACACCAAGGGATGGGCCTACGCCGTGTTCGACTACAACCCCACATCGGACACATTCAAGCCCAACCCCACCGGCGTCGTCAATTGCGGCTTCGCATGCCATACAAGAGTGGCCGCCAAGGATTACATTTTCACCGCCTACGGCAAGAGGTGATGCAGTCATCGAGGCCTTTTGGCTAGCCCCAGCGAGCACGACTTTGGGATTCTCGCTTGGCGAGAAGCCCAGGTCTCAGATGCGAGACATGGGCGCCCGGCGCAGATAGGTCTTAGGTCCGGCTCCCGGCAAGTTTTTATTTCGCTTTCACCAGTTACGGACAAACACGTTGTAGTAAGTATCCATCGTGTGCTCTTCTTTCTTTTCTTTGGTCAAACCATGACGGGTCGCGAGAGACGCGCAAGCTCGTGGCCGTCGATGAGCCTTACCCCTGCTCGTTGCGCTAAGTCCCTCGCTGCTGGAGTAAACGTGGAGTTGGTGATAACCCAACCTTCGTGCCCGGAGTAAAAGTGGACGGCCGCTGTGACTTCCTGAACGGCAGCATTCCCAACGGGGTCGCGATAATTCTTGGCTTGAATGACAATCGTCCTGCCATCCTTTGTTGCGAGCATATCTGCACCTTGATCTCCCGTAGACTTGGTGCCGCAGACTGTATAGCCAAGACGACTTAATAAGTCCATAAGATAGGCTTCAAAGTCTTCGCCGCTCAGAGTCGAGAAGTCGGGTTGTCCGACAGGCCGCGCCCTCAAATCTGCACGGCGCTCCCTGAACGACTGCTTGAGAAAGCTCGAAAGCCGGTGGTATGCGCTCTCCGTTGAATGCTCGTCCCAACCGCCGGTGTAGCCATGTTTTTTTGCGATCTTTTGCAGCAGGACATCAACCTCTCTATCGAGGGCCTCCCAGTTCTCATCTCCGTACTCGTCGCGCAACGAGACTTTTCTCTCTGCAACGACGTAAAACTGTTCGATCAGGGCTGCGTTTTTCGCTCTAAGAGCCGCGAGTCCGCTAATGAGTTCCGGCTCTCGCCTGCTCGCTTGTTCGGCCAGAGCGCGGTCTCTTTGTGCGCGAAATCGGTGAGTGAGAGATGCCTCCGAGACGCCTGGATACGAACCCGCGGCCCCGGCCTCGGCGATATGCTGCATGCACCTTTGCACGCGCTCTTCTATGGAGGAACCGTTAGAACGGCGGTTCCTATGAATCGGAGGGTTAAATCCGCGAGCGACAAATCCGTCGAGATGCCACAAAATAATCTGCTCACGTAGGAGTTCTTTTTCTTCCGAGTAAGTCATTCCGCTTTCTCCTTTAAATCTGTTTCAGAATTCTCCGACCACAGTGAGTTGCTTGCCCGCCCAAAGCGCAAGCGATTCTGCTCCTAGCCTGTGCATCTCGATTGCGGCGGTCAGGCCGCGCATCAGGCACAGTTACGGACAAACACGTTGTAGCAAGTTTCCATGGTTTTATCTGCTCCAATAGCCGTAGGCACAGCGGTTGCCGTCGCGATAAGGGGTTGCTTGTGTCGTAGATGACGCCTCGATCACGCACGTGTAGTGCTTGTTGGCCGATATGACCAGCCGCCCCTTGGGTAACTTGTCTGCCGCAGGTTGGCCTTGCAACGCCGACCGATGTGCATGGTGGGTGTTCAGCGGACCCGCTCATTTGAGCGGTTTCAGCGTTATCGTAATCGCTGATTTGCGATGACCACATGAAAGAGGCGACAAATTCAGATATTGTTTGGATCAATTAATTTTATCGAAGTATCGATGCCGCCAGAGCACCATCCGTGGAATAATCCGCTACAACTTTGGTGGATCGTCATCATGGATAGATTAGTTGTTTTCTATGGAATAGGGCGTTCGAAAAGCGGTGAACCCAGCGACACCCGAACATTACGCAGGATGACGATGAAACGGCTTATTCTTCTAGTTCTCGCTGCCGCCTTCCTCGCGTCACCCGAAAATATTTCAACTAATCCGGGCGGGTGCGACTTTGAGGTTCTCGCTACGCGAGAATCCCAGATCTCAGAAGCGAGACCTGGGGCACCGGCACCGGCAATCACTACCCTTTGGAATTGGCATGATGCCTCCATAGATGGGGGCAATTGTTGGGGTGCGCAGACTTGGCGCACCGAGTCCACTTAGAGCAACCCTACGCTTCTCAAATGATCCTCAAGGCACGGTTTGCCGCAAACGCGTACTTCGGCCAAGATACCGCTGTTAATTAGGGGTGCTAGTTCGGGAGGAGGCGTCTCAGATACACCAAATCTCCGAATAACTGCAGCAAACAAATCTGCTACTTGTATGGGGACGGTTGTTTTGTCGTCAAATGCCTCGATCGTCATTAGATATGGCGCAATATCTGGATTCCTTTCTTTCAGTTCCCTGAAAACCCGTAAGAGCTCAGCGCCATATTCCTCATGCTCGTCGAATCCAAACGTGAGAATGTCGCCGGGTCGATGCTCTTTGATTAATTGTGCGCATCGGGTCATTGCGAAACTTGCGGCGTGATAGTACGGCGTTCCGCCAAATGCTTCTTTTTTCTCGGGCGTATTTACTACGGCTTGGAAATCATTCAAATCGATGTTGATACCTAGAGCCGTGACTAAACTTTCCTTGCATAACCCGAACAATCTCTCTCGGATGGCGAATCTGTTGCTCATCTCCGTGATATGCGAAAACGGACCGTCTCCGCCGGTACAATTCTTGTTGCTAAAGTACAGAATGTTTTCTCGATCTAACACGGTGCGCCACTGTTTTTCTAACCAATCCCATTTCTCTTTCGTACCGATGACCGCACCAATCGAATAAGCGATTTTGCCCGCGCCATCTACACTCTCATCCATGTAGCAACTGAGAATTGCCATGCTTCCTCTTCGCGACCTTAGCCGAACAAGAATCCTGTCACGGCGTCGCGGGATTTAAAAAAAGGCAGAAGCCCTTTGTTGCGCGTAATTCTTAGCCGCGGGAGAAGCCTTTAGCTACCTAGCGACGATAACTCAAATAGCGCTCGCTTTCCTTCGGCCAAACCAGGTCAAAAGCCTCGCTCACTTATCCTTCGGCGGAAACTCCGCCATTAACTTATCGACCGCCGCGTGTATTCGTTGCAGCGCCTGGTCTTTCTTCGCAGGATCCAGTTTCTGCGATACCGTGCCGGTCCAGACCACCTTGTTACTCGCCCTGTCGACAAAGGTCAGTTTGAGAGTTCCCTTGGGAAGAGACTTCCCCGACGACCCGACCGGTATCTTGCCCGTCCAGTCCTGGGCATCCACCAGAGGCGCCTGGCAATTCTTACAGGAATCAGAAAGAACGTCGGAATTGGAGTCCAGGCCGTAATCGAAGCCGCCGGTCGCAATCAAAGTGAGATCGCCATCTGTCTCCCGGCTGGCGATTCCCTTGGCCTCAAGATCGTTCTTGATCGTCCCAGTTATCGATGCGTAGAGCAGCGGCCTGGTCGGATCCGCAGCCGGCTTCTGCAACGTATAGCTCTTGTACTTGGAAAAATCGGCCGTCTTGTCGTACCCCGTATTGACCTTCTGCGCAAAGCAGCACGTGACCGACAACACCGCGACCGCCGAGAGGAACTGAAGTTTTCTCATGCCTGAATTCACTTAGCTCTCTCCTCCAACCTCGTCAATCATTGCACAACATTCCGCATTCATTGCTCAACAACCTGGAATCATTGCGCAACGCACAACACTCACTGCGCAACACCAATGATTCATTGCACAACAGCATTCATTCATTGCGCAGTGTCCAACAAAGCTGTCAAGGGCCTGTTCCCGCTAACCCGCCTGTAATCAATATCAAGTCCAGTGTTTTTTACCCTTGTTTCAATCATAGCGACAAAGCACATAATTCAACGCAACCATCAGCAGCATCGATAAGGCGCAGCCGGCTCCAGCGCCACCCTGCCCGGCTCCGTAACCTCCGTCCCTGCCGACGGCGGAGTCACCCCGCGCAGCGTCTTCAAACACCGCAGCAGCGCCGACCCCACAATCACAATAGCCCCCACAATAAACACCGCCATCAGCGCAGTCTCAATCCATCCTTGCACTACACTACCCGTCCGCTGCGTCATCGGCCAGAACACATTCTGAATCGACAGCACCCCCGCAGCTACAGTAGTTATCAGCACAAACAGCGCAGGCACCAGCGTCAACCACCCATAAACAGCCTTGCCATGATTCACCAGCCACGTAGTCATAGTCGCCAGTGCAATCGAAGCCAGCAGCTGATTCGCAGTTCCAAACAACGGCCAGATCGTAGCAATCGTCCCGCCCCAAATCAAATATCCCCAGCAGAAAACAACAATCGCCGTAGCCATCAGATTCGAAGGCAGCCAGTTGCTGCGCCCCAGCGGCTTGTAAATCTTCCCCATCAGCTCCTGCATCACGTACCGCGCCACACGCGTTCCCGCATCAATCGTCGTCAGAATGAACAGCGCCTCAAACATGATCGCGTAGTGATACCAATAACCAGTGAGCGCCTTCATCCCCGGCAGATTACAAAAGATCTGCGCCACTCCAATCGCCAGTGAAACCGCCCCACCCGTACGCCCCGCAAGCTGCTCACCCACCTCGCGCGAAAACTCCGGCAGGTTCACCGTATGCATCCCAAGATGCGCAAACACCGCAGGCGGCACATTGATCGCAAAGTAATCTCCCGGCGCCAATGAACACGCTGCAATCAGCGCAATCACGCCCACCAGCGACTCAGCCAGCATCGCGCCGTAGCCGATAAATCGCGCATCCGTTTCCTTATCGATCAGCTTGGGAGTAGTGCCTGAAGCCACCAGCGCATGAAACCCCGAAATCGCCCCGCACGCGATCGTCACAAATAGAAACGGAAACAGCTTCCCAGGAATCACCGGCCCGCCACCATGCACATACGATGTAAACGCAGGAAACTGCAGCGACGGATGCACAATTAGCACTCCTGCAACCAGCGCCCCCAGCGTGGCGAGTTTCAAGTAGGTCGAAAGATAATCGCGAGGTTCAAGCAGCAGCCACACCGGAAGTACCGACGCCAGAAATCCATATGCGCAAAGCAGCAGCACAATCTGGTGCCCATCAAAAAGCAGCACATGCGCGAAACCAGAGTTCGCAATCCAATGCCCGCCAATCAGCGCAGCCAGCAGTGCAATCACGCCGAAGATCGAAGGCCCTCGCACCGCAACCTTGCCCGATCCATTGCGAAACATCCAGACACCCATCACGATCGCAATCGGAATCGTCATGCCGATCGTAAAGATGCCCCACGCGCTCTGGCTTAGCGCATTCACTACAATGATCGCAAGCCCTGCCATCGCCACAATCAGAATCAGCAGCACCGCAATCATCGCCATCAATCCGGTAAACGGCCCCACCTCACGCTGCACAATGTAGGGCAGCGATTTGCCGTCATGCCGCAGTGAACCGATCAGCACCGTCAGATCCTGCACACAACCCGCAAGCACGGCACCCGCCACCAGCCAGATCAACCCCGGCGCGTAGCCAAACTGCGTCGCCAGCGTCGGCCCCACCAGCGGCCCGGCACCGGCAATCGCCGCAAAGTGATGCCCAAAGGCCACCCACTTCGGCGAAGGAACATAGTTATGTCCATCCTTGAATCGATGCGCAGGAGTGATGTTGCGATCATCGAGCATAAACGCGCGCGTAGCCAGCAGCGCACTGTAGTAGCGATAAGCAACTACAAAGATGCCCAGCACGATCAGCAGCAATGGGAGCGTGTTCACGAGCGGGCGGCAACCTCAATGGGCCAAGTATATCAACGCCCAGAATCACGCTGCCCGATCGCCAGCCTACCCCAAGCCAAGCACAAGGCAGCGCCAGTACAGTCAGTGCAATCGGATACCACCTCGGCCCCAGCTCAGGATCGTTCCATGCCACCGCCAGTCCCATCAGGTTCACGAAAAGCCCAATCCTCCTCAACACCAGGGCCAGCCCCATCGGCCGATAGACCGCGAGCCGCGCCGCAACATAACTGCCCGCCATGGAGAAGATGGTGCGATAGAACGTAGCCAGCAGAAACTGCCATCCCATCATCGTTTGGCCGATGCCGGAAACACCCCAATCGCTCGCATCAGCGCGTCACACAAAATAGCAGTCACCACCGCCGTTAGAATGCCAACAAACGCAGCGTCAATGTTTCGCCAGAGCCGATTTGAGGCATTCGATCGATTCGTAGTTACTTCGCTCATGAGGAT
>Ga0206962_1323_pt1 | contig 10753 bp, 9 predicted proteins | sample Alteio_BWOrgHeat_27_FD_153241 | JGI IMG/M metagenome (GOLD analysis project Ga0206962, IMG submission 153241) | Enriched cells from forest soil in Barre Woods Harvard Forest LTER site, Petersham, Massachusetts, United States -... | ecosystem: Environmental > Terrestrial > Soil > Temperate forest > O...
AAAATTTCATTAATCTTTAGCTGCAAAAAACTACAACTTCTAACCCTTCCTGACCAAATATGAACGCACTCCTGGAAGATACAAGGGACTTTATGAGATAATAAAACACAAAACTTTACATCCAAATCTCCTATAACCGGATTACATACCATGAAAAAAACGACATTAATAATTTTAGCAATCGTAGCCTCATTCTGTGTTGGTTTCGCTTTCAATCATATCATAACAAAACAATCAAACGATAATGGAAATGTGAGAAAAGTAACCGGTATAGGCGGTATATTTTTCAAATGCAAGGACCCCAACAAGATGAGGGAATGGTATCAAACACATCTTGGACTAAATGTGAACAAATACGGAGCTGTTTTTGAATGGAGACAAGGAACTGACACAACCAAAAAAGGTTTTACCCAATGGAGTCTGTTTGGTGAAAAAACAAAATATTTTGCACCTTCGGAAAAGGATTTCATGATCAACTATCGGGTTGAGAATCTGGTATCCCTGGTTGAAAGTTTAAAAAAAGAAGGAGTTACCATTACAGATACAATCGAATCCGTTAACTACGGGAAGTTTGTTCATATCATGGACATGGAAGGAAATAAAGTGGAACTGTGGGAACCCAACGATCTGGAATACGACAAATTAGGTAAACAAATGGGCAGTAAGACAACCAAATAACAGGTTAGAAAGACTGTAATTAAATACCGTTTCCCCTATAACACCTGCAACGGAAAATCACTGTGTTGTAACAGATACTGATGTGCGGCAACAATAGATTTGCCTTGCTTCATCTGAGCTGCTACTATCTTTTTCATGGTAAGAGCTCCTACCTTGTAACACAAAGCTTGTCCGGGCCAGTTGGTAATCCGGGTTATTTCTCTTTCGGCAATTTCATCCTGACCCTTGATATTATCTTTCCAGTATTGCAAGGCCTTGTCTCTGCTCCATCCATAATAATGTATTCCTACTTCCATCACCAAACGGGCCGATCGTACCAAATCCCATTGCCATTTACCTAAATAAGTGTAATCGTTTTGATACAGGCCCATTTCCTTTCCAAAATCTTCTACATAACACCCCCACCCTTCCGCATTTCCAAAATAAAAGAAACTGTTTGTAATCTTTAAGCTGTCTGCATGCTGGCTCCGAATCACATATTGAAGATGATGCCCCGGTATCCCTTCGTGCATATACAGCCAATCCATGGCTCTGACATTGTGCTTTTCTCCGTAATAATTAAACTGAAATACAGCTTTCCCCGAAGGACTATTTTCTTTATCCATATACATACCCGGTGGCGTGCTGGCAGTGGCATGGGGCCATTCAATAATACGTACTTCAGGTACTTCGCAATGGGGGAACAATTTACTCAGATTACTCCTCACCGTTTTATCAATTTGAGCATATCTGTTTAAAATGCTTACACTGTCATGCAGATAAAACGTATCTGTTTGAAGAAATTGGTAAAATGCTTTATCATCAGAATAGCCCGCATGTGTTTCGATAATTTTTATTTCATGCTGTATCTTCTTTACTTCCCTATCACCCATTGCATAAACCTGCTCAGGGCTTATATCCATGCTGGTAAAATGCTTTACGTAATAACCGTACCAATCCTTATAATTGCTCATAGAGTGTAATCCGTTTTCCGGTGTCTTCCGTCCTTCCGCATCCCACTTTTGCTCCAACTCAATCCGACACAAATTCATCCTGATCTCATATTGAATCTGATGATAACGAAGCGACTCTTCCTGGGATAGTTTTATCGTATCAATAGCAGCTGCCAATTTCGTGTATAGCTTAAAATAAGCCTCTTGCTTTTTCAAATCCTCTGCATTCTTTATATGAGAAAAATTGACCTTATAATCCATTTCTGTTTCGGGCATAGAAAGTCCTTTATAACCATCCATAAAGGCATTGGAAAAGTTGCTGAACAACTTGGTTTGGGCAAGCAGAACATGGGACGGGGCCAACACACTACAAACCAGTACAGCGATATACATCAACTGTTTCTTAAAAAAGTCAGAACATACACCGGAGTGTCTGGTTTCAGAAAAAGAGGGCATAGAAATAGTCATAGGACTAAGTTAGCCATTTTACACTTTACTAAATTCCAATTATTTATTGTCTTTGATATAATATACGGATCGGTCTTCAGGAAAAAGGATTTGAGTAATGAATGGTCCTTCTTCAATCAGGATTTTAAATTCCTGAACTGTTTTAGGTAGCGAAAACACCATCTTCGTTTCCAATGATTGATGTAGTTCCAGCCTTTGATCCAGATCGGGTTGTTTCCCGCTCTTTGTTTCCGCTAAGTGTTGTCCGCGCTTCGAATATGCCCAGAACTTACCGTTGCTATCTATAATATGAATCCTGGGTTCAGAAGGTTTTTGTGCAATCCCGCGGGCATGATTCGACATCTTTACATCCAGAACTACCCAGTTGCTATCCGCAGCAAGTGATGAAAATTCGTTTTGTATGTCTGGCCCCTTTTCAACTCCCGTTATGCTGGCACACCAGTCATCAAAACAGATATCGGTACCTAACGACACTGAGGTATCTGCCCTCCGGAACCAGCAAATCATCCAGATCAGCGTATAACAAATAATCAGTGCCACGGCTTTTATAAGGATTGCCTTAACCGGCTTATGCCTCATCAGCCTGACAAAAAACAGGATGCTGAGCACCAACAATAACAAAACACTTAATAGAAAAAACAGGGTAGCCATTCCTTGCACAGTATATTTTTATTAAATAGAGCCCCCTCTTATCTATCCAGCCAATTCTTAAAATCAACCACCCGTTCCCTGCTCACTACCCCATCATCTCCCTGCAAAAGATCGGAGCCCAGCTTAAGACGTCCGTTAAAATAGGAGCTCACCTTTTGAACCGAGTTGATATGGAGATAAACCCTTCTGTTGATTCTGAAAAAGGATTCAGGAGATAGTAAGGATTCGAGCTGATCCAAAGTATAATCAACAGGATAACGTTTGCCACTTGTGGCTGAAAGCAAAACAATACCGTCCTCGGCAATGAAATGGGTGATATCTTCTGTTTTGATAGAAACGATGGTATCGCCCAGCTTGACCAGAAATCTGTTTTTATACGGCTTATTCAGACTTTTATAGGCACTGGCAATATTCTCCAGCAATGCCGAATGTCCGCTGTTACTATACTTCTTGTATTTATCAATGGCCCTTTTCAGTTCGTCTGTCCCAATCGGTTTTAGCAGATAATCAACACTATTGACCTCAAAAGCCTTGATGGCATATTCATTATAAGCAGTTGTAAAGATGACCGGTGTATCAACGATTACTTTGGAAAAGATATCAAAGCTCAACCCATCGGCCAGATGTATATCAACAAACAGCAAATCCATTTTCAGTCCCCTGCCAAACAACGCTATGCTTTTCTTGACAGAATCAATAATCTCAACCACCTCAATAGAAGGATCGATCCGTTTCAGCAGATTGCAGAGATGATCTGCCGATAATTTTTCATCCTCAATGATAACAGCCTTCATCGTATCTCCAATAATGGAATTCGTACCACAAACTGATCTTTTGTCTGAATAACTTCCACCGGCTTATCGGTAAAGAAATGATACCGGTCTTTGATATTCTGTAAACCCGTATTGGAGCTCGGTTCCTTATTGATCCGGAGCTGAAGGTTATTACTTATCTCCAACACATCACCGATTGTTTTTATATGCACCGTCAACGGCTGCTCGGTTGATATTTCATTGTGTTTGGTCACATTCTCCACCAGAATCTGCAGTGACAAAGGAGGTATCAGTCGCTTGGTCAGGGCCTCTCCTACTTCCATCACAAACCGGATATTATCGGCAAAACGGATCTGGAGCAAAGAGGTATAGGACTGTATAAAGGACAGCTCTTCTTCCAGTCTCACCAATTCACTGTTCCTGTTGTCAAGCAGGTAACGGTATACTTTTGACAATTGATTGATAAAATCTACAGCTTTGTCCTGATCCTTATAAACCAGCGACGACAATACACTGAGGTTGTTAAACAAAAAATGTGGATTGATTTGGTTCTTCAGGTTTTGAAGCTGTGCCTGCAGGCTTTCTGTTTTATATTTCTCTATTTCCACCAGACTTTGTTTCCATTGCATAAAAAACTGACTCCCGATTTCGATTGAACAGATAATCAGGGTTACCAGCACTCCTATTGTAACCGACACCGTGATTAACATATCCTTTTGGGCTGAAGGCATCTTACATATAAAGTAATTGTATAAAAGACAAGGGAGGTAAATAGCCAGAACACTGAAAGTGATTCCCAACAGCAGATGCACAAACAAGCGGCGCCCGGGCTGATCGACCCAGGAAAACCACTTGTTCATCCGGCTATCGATACGAAGATTTCCTTCCCATACCAGGAACGTAATAAATACAGACAACCCAATATCATAAAAACGATTATGACCCGGATAGTCGGCTCCTAAAGGAATGAGCATTTGGAGAAAAAAGGAAATCCCGACTCCCAGCAAAAACATATACAAAAAACGAATCTTCCTTTTTTTCACGCGCTTAAATTAGTTGATTATATGGTCCTGTTCTTTATCCTTCAACGAAAGACTAAAATTGCACCTTATAAACGAAGTTCGGGAAAAAACCAATCTGATATGCAGTGTTCAATGTGTTTGTAACCGGATTGTAGCGTATAGCAAATACATTCTGGTTGTTTGTCACATTCTGAACATCAAAAAAGAGTGACTGAGATAGTTTACGTTTTTTGCTGTTATGGGTATACCCGGTCTTTACATCCAGGCGAAAGAAATCGGGGTTTCTGGCGCTAAAGGCATATGCATCCCCTTTCAGCACTTCTTCATGTACCAGCTGAGAGGCTGCCAGATCAACCGGTGTATAATATCTTCCTCCGGCCTGAGTCATCTTTACATCCACAGAAAAAGCATCTCTTCTTTCCTTTCCTACTTTAATTTCCTTACCCACTAATATGTTGTATACAAACTTCCCGTTAAAAGCAGTATTGCGTTCTATTCCATCGCTGCCTTTGTATTTAGAATCATAAACTGAGCCGGTGAGGAGTGCATAGTAGCCTTTACTGAAAAATTTCTCAATGGTGAGCTCCGCTCCATCGTTTGTCCCTGATCCCTGATTACGCAGATAGCCCTGATTGGATGGATTAAAGCTGGCCCCGTCATTGAGCATGGAGAAACTGCTGGGAGCAATAGTTACCGGTACATCGGACAGTATCTGATAGTATAGCTCCGCTTTGATTCTCCAATCTCTTGCCGGCAAATAATCATATCCGATTACAAAATGCTGACTGCGGGTAAATCCAAGATCTTTGTTACTCTCGTCATAGGTGCCATCCGCTTTCAGGGAACGGTAAAAATAAACATCAGCGGGCTGCATCTGGCTATGCATTCCATAACCCAGACTAAAAGTGCTTCGTTCGCCAAGCTGGTATTTCAGCCCCAGGCGGGGCTCTACAGAGGAAGATCCGTTCAAAGTAAGATACTGGCTATGTAACCCGGCGTTCAAAGTGATCTTGTCGGTAAAATTGTATTTAGCTTGTGCATAACCCTGGAAAAGGGATGTATAATCAGCATAGTTCCAGATCTGATTCCAGTTACCATAATCCAGCTGACGGTAAAACAGATTATTGTCCATGATTTCATCCTGTACTCCTATCTTGATAAAGAGTTTGGAACTTATTTTAGAATTAAAGGAGGTACCCACGGAATAGTGAATCTGCGTAGCCCTGTTTTCAACGGTTCGTGTGGCGCTCTGATCGGATTTTGAAATAGAGTCCTGATTATATACCAGTGATGCATAGGTAATGCCTATGACTGTACTGAAATAGGATCGTTCTCCTGCCTTGATAATATGTTTTAAGCCAATAAGACCCAGGTTACTGGTAAAATAACTATCCTGACTAGGGTTGGCAAACAGATCAGTGCTGTCGATTTTGTTGTGTAAAAAACTGATGGAGCTGGTTCCTCCCAGTCCGAAGAGTGTAAAACGTCCGAATTTGGTATTGCCTCCATTAATCTTGAAAGACAGATCCTGATAAAAAGGAGTGGCCGTGGTACCAATGGGAATACCCATGGCCTGTGCCAGCCCAGTAAATGAATAACGATACCCGATCAGATAGGACGATCCTTTGTCTTTATTGATTGGTCCTTCGGCAACACCTTCCAATCCGGTAAGAGCGCCAAACTGAAGTGTATATTCCGGTTTTTCTGCATTCCCATTCCGGAAACCCAGATCAAAAACGCCTGCATTAGCATTTCCATATTCAGCAGGAAATGCAGAAGTGAAAAAATCCGAGCTCCGTAGCAGGTTGGTATTGATGGCACTTACCGGCCCCCCGGTGGTACCTACCGTGGCAAAGTGATTCGGATTGGGGATATCGAGCCCTTCAATACGCCATAAGACTCCTGTAGGAGAGTTCCCTCGTATTACAATATCATTGCGCGAATCATCGGGAGAACTGACACCGGCAAAATTAGCCGCCAGGCGGGATGGATCCGAGCGACCGCCTGCATATCGGTTTACATCTTCCATGGAAAAGGAGCGGGCACTTACGGTGGCCATTTCATTCTTCGTCTCATTCTTTTTCGAACCGGCTACCACCACTTCCTTCAATGAATTGACATTTTCTTCCATCCCTATTTCCATCACCACTTCCTTTCCCGTTGTTACCACTACATTCGGGATCATTACTTCCTTGTATCCCAGGTAGGTTATTTTCAGGTCATACCTGCCAGGAGCAACCTCGGTTAGCCGAAAATGTCCTTCAGCATCGGTACTGGTTCCTTTGGGGGACTCAACGCCCATCAATACAACGGTGGCCCCAGGAAGAGTAGATAAGGATTGTTTGTCCGTTACAACGCCACGGATGGTTTGTGTAGATGTCTGAGATCCGAGGGGGCCCCAGACGAGTATGGCAAGAAAGAAGAGGAAGAAAGCGGAGTTGTTTTTCATTTCATTGGGTTTTATACCGCAATAGTATAGTTGCCAATGACTGTTTGAAAGGTCAAAACCGATGAGTTGTAGAAAAAGGGAGGTGAGTTGTAGTTAATGCTGTAAAAGAGTACCACTATCCCATAAAACGAACAGGTTCATCAGCAATTTGCTGACGAACCTGTTCGACTGAAACATATGTTTCGATTACCTTACCTGAAAATGAAGAAAGTATGTATCACTTCCCTGATAATAGGTAAGCCAAAGTTCTGTGCTGGACAAACGATCGATCAGGTAATTCTTTACTTCGTTATTAATGTTTATGGATATGCTCTTTTTGCTGTCTATAAAAGACCAGTTACCATCGCTGGAGGTACGAACCGCGAAACCGAATATCGTACCTTCTTCTGTTTGTGTAAGGGTCGAATTATTGTGAATATCCCATTCGCTGTAAGTACCCGTCAGGTCTATCACTCCATCATTTTTTTCGTATTGAACCAATACCCAGTCCTGCGACATACGCGTCATCCGGGTTTCAAGAGAAATGAGGGGGTCGTCAGGGCCTTTCTTAATACAACCGGTTTCAAACATAATGGCCATGCCAACCAGGATAACAAAGGACATTTTTTTTAATAGGATCATAATATTACTTTTTTGAGTTTTATATCGATGGGTAGTTCCCCTCGTGGTATGCGTTCTTTCTTTAACGTTGCAAAGGTGGCAACTGGATGTCTAATCCTGTTACATAACAACGGTATCTAGTTGTAAAATTCACATATTTGTAGGGCAGCTGCTTATCCATCCAATCAAAATGACCTTCCACAAAGAAGGAATTGATGTATCTTTACCCTCCAAATAACCCACTATGAGCCCTTTTAAGCTGCTGATTGACAATAAAGACGAAGATTTTACTCCTCCAACGGCAGATTGGAAGGTCGGCACGAGCCTGGGGATAAAGGATGAAACGTATCTGAAATTTATTCCGGTGATGAACGGGGGCTATTATTTTTCCCGCGCCTTGCATATTTATGGACTTTGTGCCGAACCAGCCAGTCATAGTATTTCATATATCAATGAGTTATTCAATAAAGAATATGAATCCATCATAGGTCCTCACTTGTTCTTTGCTTGCGACTTATTTGGAAATCAGTTTAGTTTCAGCGACAAAGGCATATCGTTTTGGAATATAGAAACTGCTGAATCGGAAATAGTAGCGGCTGATTTTAAAGAATGGATTCAGGTGCTGGAGTTTGAGCTGGATTACTTTACTGCCGAACCCCTGGCTCTTGAATGGCAGGATGGAGATACTCCTTTGGGATTTGATGAGCGCCTTACCCCCAAAGAGTTGTTTGTATTGGGAGGAGAATACGGCCTGGATAATTTAAAAGCTGAACCGCTGGATAAAATTATTCATTTCAATTCCGTAATTGCTAAACAAATTGTCGATCTCCCCGATGGAACCCCCATTGATACCGATTCCATATATGTACCGGATGACCTGTAATATCGTGTCTCTTTCTTCCCATCCATTCTATGAACTTCATTTATCTTTGTATCAATGAAACAAGCTAAACCTGCTCCGATCCCCTTTACGGGCTATCAAAAATTTGTCATTTTCATATTAGCCATCACGCAGTTTACCGTTATTCTGGATTTTATGGTCATGAGCCCCTTGGGCGATATGCTCATGAAATCGCTTAGCCTTAAACCGGCACATTTCGGAATAGCTGTTTCTGCTTATGCGCTCAGTGCAGGTACAGCGGGGCTTCTTACCGCAGGTTTCGCCGATCGGTTTGATCGTAAAAAACTTCTGCTATTCTTTTATATCGGTTTTATCGCGGGAACCGTATTATGCGGTATAGCCACTTCGTACTATCTGCTGGTAGGAGCACGTATCATTACCGGACTATTTGGCGGGGTGATAGGTTCTATCTCTATGGCCATTATTACCGATTTATTTGGCCTCCAGCAACGCGGCCGTGTAATGGGTTTTGTACAGATGGGCTTCGGCGCCAGTCAGATATTGGGTATTCCGGTAGGTTTATACTTTGCCAATGCCTGGGGATGGCATGCTCCTTTTATCATGGTCGCATTGCTGGCCATCGTTATAGCAGTATTTATAGGCTTTAAGTTACAGCCCCTCACCCGCCACCTGGCCATTCAGCATGATAAAACGGCTATAACCCACCTGTGGCATACCATCGTTAAAAAAGACTATCGCATCGGATTTACGTCTTCCGCTCTTTTATCCATTGGAGGTTTTATGATGATGCCCTTCGGTACTGCCTTTGCCATCAATAACTTGAAAATTACTCAGGAGCAGCTTCCGGTCCTATTTATGATTGCCGGATTAAGCACCCTTGTCATTATGCCTATGGTAGGACGGTTAAGTGATCGCGTTGATAAATTCAAAATTTTCGTAGTAGGCGCCTGCTGGATGATCGTGACGGTGATTCTTTATACCAATCTTTCTGTTACCCCTTTCTGGCTGGTTATGATCTTTAACATATTGATGATGGCCGGCATTATGGGCAGAATGATTCCTTCACAGGCCCTTACCACCGCGATCCCCGAAATGGAAGACAGAGGTGCTTTTATGAGTATCAATGCCTCTATTCAACAATTTTCAGGAGGTATTGCCGCCATCTGCGGGGGACTGATTGTGGTACAAAAAGATAAGTTCAGCCCTCTGGAACATTATAACACCCTGGGATATGTTATTGTGGTGATCAGTATCATCAGCATGGTGCTGATGTACCGGGTAAGCCAGATGGTTAAAAGAAAGCAAAGGGCCAAGACCGAACAAAACGGACAAGCTCCTGTTGAAGATCAGGTGATAGTGACATCTGAAGTATAACTACGGACCAGCTTGTCGGCAAAGACGATTACTTATTGTTTTGCAACCGGATATAAGATCGCATTCATCTGCGATTTCAATGATTCCATCTGTGCCGATAAATCGGTCTTAAGAGCTCCATTTTCTTTTTTCAGGGCATTAATTTCTTCTTGTTGTTTCACCAGCAGTTTATACAACTCCTGCGTAGCTGATATATTCAGTGTAGAGAGACCTTCGTAATCCACAACCCTGAAATCGTTTACTTCCTGACCGTATACAAATACCTTCTCCCCATCATTTATCTCTGGCAACTCCCCTTTTAAAATCAAGGTTCTGGCATCAGGTGATGATACAAAATCCATATCCCGGTTTCCATTGCTGGTAATAATACGGATACGTTTAGTGTCCTTATTTATACTAATGTCTGCAGGGAGACTGATTTTAAAGCAGGAATCTGAATGCGATATGCTGGCTGTGGTATAGATATCAGGAACAAACCCGGTAGTTTTATTTACCACTTGTGGATAAACCGCTTCTACTTCCTGAGCAATAATTTTTTTGAAACGGGTATTCCCCCAAAGCACTTTGTCCTTCATTTCATAATCGGTAATCTGAATAGTATTCAGCAGTTTCAGATCATCTGCAGAATTGCTTCTGCCTTTAATATCTTTTATACGAATGTCAGACTGAGCCACGAATTCGGGACTTACCACACGTCCTGAAAAGCGGGCGCTGAAATTCATGGCACCGCTGGAACTAGATACATAGCCCGATACACCGGAAGAATTGAGATATCCGAAACTGGAAACACTGGTGCTGTAAACGCCCTGTACATCCAGCGGATATATAGGGTTGGCTGTGCCGATACCTACATTTCCGGCATTGGTGATACGCATACGTTCGTTAAAATAAGGTGAGCCAGCCTTACCGGTAGAGAAGATGATGGATTTGGTATTGTTGGCATT
>Ga0206962_1325_pt1 | contig 10727 bp, 8 predicted proteins | sample Alteio_BWOrgHeat_27_FD_153241 | JGI IMG/M metagenome (GOLD analysis project Ga0206962, IMG submission 153241) | Enriched cells from forest soil in Barre Woods Harvard Forest LTER site, Petersham, Massachusetts, United States -... | ecosystem: Environmental > Terrestrial > Soil > Temperate forest > O...
ACCGATCCTAAAGCCAGGACAGCGGTTTGAATATACAAGTGGCGCACCTCTCAACACGCCGTCCGGGATGATGGGCGGGGCCTACCAGATAGAGAGTGAGGGCGGTGAGCGTTTTGATATTGAGATACCGACGTTCTCGCTGGATCGTCCGAATCAGGGCCTATTTCTGAATTGAGAGAAATAGAGATCTTGGCTTCGCGCGACTCAGCATCGCTGGCCCAAGGTCGCCTGAATTTGGTTTGTTGCTCGGCAGCTTGTTTCTAGGGCAACGCTCCAATAGTTTCGTGATCTATGTCATTCAGCGCTGAATCGCCACGCACTCGTTCAGATGGTCTCGATAAGCGCTAGCCGCCACCGGGTATCGACAGTTTTCGAATTGGCTCAACATCGCCGCCCGTCAGTTCTGTAACCAATTCAAAGAGTTCCTCAGAGTGTATCGGCTCAGGTAGCAATTCAAATTCGTAGCCTCGTGCCTTCGCGCGCGCCAACGGTTCATTCACCCAAGTACCCGAGCCGCCGGGGCAGAGCAGGATGCTCGGCGATCATGTGAAAGCCGGCCAGCCGCTGGCCCTGCTTGGCAACTCGGGCAATTCCGATGCGCCCCACCTGCACTTTCAGTTGACAGACGGCAACTCGCCGACGGTTTCGGAGAGTATTCCCTGCGAGTTCGAGAGATTCACGCAGCTGGGGATATTGGACGACGAAGAGGCGGTGCTGGACCAAGAACAGTCCTGGCAGCCGAAGTCTCAGGAGAATCCGGTTATTTGTCGGGCAGAGTTTCCCATCAACGAAGCAGTCGTAAGTTTCCGATGAGCTTGGTTTGCGGATAGGTCCATCAATTCCGACTACCTCTCCCCGCAAAGTCGGGTTTTCGGCACTGGGCTAGATAAGTAACGAGACACGCTTGGCGGAAGTATTTCTCTCTTTTCGAAGGTTCAATAAGCGCATCGCCCTGATGGCACCAGCCGAAAATTACCTCCGGTTTGACCATGATTCGACCAGAACCTCGATCAGCCGCCCTCGGCTTTGGGTGCAGACTCCGGGCTACAATCGTGACGAGTCCGTTGCCGCACGCACTAAAAGCATCGAAAAATTACAAGAAGTTAGAGGGACATGATGAGCGCACTTGGACAGACATTGCGAATTGCCCTTCGCCAGCTTTGGAAGGCGCCCGGGTTCACCTTGACCGTGGTGCTGACACTGGCTCTGGGAATCGGTGCGACGACGGCAGTTTTCTCGCTGATTGAGGGCGTTCTGCTAAGGCCGCTGCCGTTTCGCGATTCGGGACGTCTGATGCTGATCGGGGATCACCTCGGTGGACGAGACGGCATCGGCGTGACAGCGCGCGAGATCGAGACGTATACCGCGGCGACGACGGCGTTTGCATCGATAGGCGGATATACCGCAAAGACTATGAAACGCCCGGAGGCGAGGGCAATACTCCCGACGAAATTTCGGGAATGCGGCTGACCGCGGGAGTCTTTCCGACGCTCGGAGTGGAGCCGTTGCTGGGCCGGGTGTTCACGCGTGAAGAAGAAAATGGGAACAGGATGGTGGCAATCATCAGCTATGCGACCTGGCTGAACCGGTTTCATCGCGACGCCGCGATCCTGGGAAGAACCATTGACCTGGACAACCGGCCATATACAGTGATCGGGGTGATGCCGCGGGACTTCGAGTTCCCGGTGCAGGTAGGACGGCTGAACCACACCGAATTGTGGGTTCCGATGAGCCTGACCCGGGAGGAACTGGCGCAGGCGCATGAGGGGGTCTGGGCCTACCAGATGGTAGCGCGGTTGAAGGAGGGAGCTACCGTACAGCAGGCCGCGTCGGATGTAGATCGCATAGCGCAGGTGATCTCGCGGAACTTTCCGCCGAGCATGGCGGCAATCAGGATTCGTGGGGACGCTGTTCCTTTGAGGGAACGCGTCGCAGGCAATGTGCGGCCAATGTTGAACGCGCTACTGGGAGCCGTGGGGATTGTGCTCTTGATGGCCTGCGTCAATGTCGCGGGATTGTTACTCGTGCGGGCAATCCGGCGGAGGCGCGAGTATGCGCTCCGGCTGGCGCTCGGCGCCGGGTCAGGAAGGATACTGCGCGAATCGGTCGTGGAAGGGACGGTCCTGAGCATAGCGGGAGGTTTGATTGGGCTCGCGCTCGCTACAGGTATTGTGCGCGTCGCGCTGCATCTTCTGCCTGAGTCGATGCCTCGGATCGATGAGATTGCAATCAACGGAACAGTTGTGGGATTTGCGCTTCTGTTGGCTTTGGTGACGGGATTGCTCTGCAGCCTGGCTCCAGCCTTTGCAGCGACGCGCACCGGCATGATGGAGAGCCTGAAGCAGAGTTCCCTGAGCACGACCGGTGCGGGGAGCCACGCGCGATTGCGGTCGGCCCTGGTGGTCGTGGAGATCGCAATTGCGTTGGTGCTGCTGACCTCTTCCGGAGCGTTTCTGCGCAGCTTCGAGAAGATGCGCTCAGTCGACCCGGGCTTTCAACCGGAACATGTGCTGGTGGCTTGGTATCAGCTACCAATGACGCGGTACTCGACGTTCGCTTCGGCGGAACTTTTTCGTCATGCGGTGGTGGAGAGGCTGGAAGGCGAGTCCCGCATTGCGGCGGCAGGGCTCACGAACAGCCTGCCGGCATCGGGTTTCTCAGGGCAGGCTGCATACACCATCGAAGGCGCACCGATAGCGAGTTGGAAGCTCATTTTCGCAACCTTTGGGACGGTATCCGGCGATTACTTTCGCGCAATGGGAATTCCGTTGCTGGATGGAAGGTATTTCACACGCGACGACCGCGCGAACACGCCGCTGGTGGTAATTGTGAACACGTCAATGGCGAAGCATAGTTGGCCGGGACAGAGGGCGATCGGCAAGCGGATGCATGTGGGGAATCCAAGGAAGGGGTACCCATGGGCGACGGTAGTGGGAGTAATAGCCGACACCAAGCTTGGTGCGCGGGATGAGCCGAGCGGGGATCAATGGTATGCGCCGGACGAGCAACCCGCGACGCTCTTCGGGAGCGATGTCGCGGAGGCACTGCAGCAACCTGCCGATGGCTATATCGTGGTGCGGTCTGCGCTCCCGCCGGAGCAGATGATCGGCACATTGCGAGCGACTGTGGCAGAGATCGATCCGTCATTGGCGCTCACGGACGTGAAATCGATGGGAGAGGTGATGGCGAATGTGGAGGCGCCAAGGCGGTTCAACACGGACCTGATCACGATCTTCGCCGTCGGAGGACTGCTGCTGGCGATTACCGGAATTTATGCGGTTGTGGCATTCTCGGTGTCCCAGTGCACGCAGGAGATTGCGATTCGCATGGCGGTAGGCGCGCAACGTGCCGGGATTGCACGGCTGGTCCTGCTGTCGGGAGCTAAGCTGGCGATGCTGGGGTGCGGGCTGGGTGTAATTGGATCAGTGGCCGTGTCGCGGATAATAAGCGCATTTCTCTTCGGGGTGAGTGCGACGGATCCGCTCATCTACGCGGGAAGTGTAGCCCTGATGCTGTTCGTGGCGCTGCTGGCGTCAGCACAGCCGGCGATACGGGCCGCGTCGGCCGATCCTGCCGATGCGTTGCGAACAACCTAGACAGATGCGATTCATCATAGCTTCAACCAACCTCCGGTTGGCCGCCTGCTCGGAATTTAGCCGTTCTATGAGTCATCGCCAACGCACTTTTCGAGGTCACAGTTCCTGTAGCAGGTCTATTTGTGCATGCTGGCGGCGTGGAGGCCGCTCATATGCGCAAAAGGAACAGGCGGCCACCGTGCCGCAAGATCGTTCTGAAGCTCCCAGACCTGGACCACGCTAAATCCGCCGTACTCAACAGTCTTAGCTCTCCTCATTCAAGGAGAAACGACAAGTTTGCAATGGAGCAGTTCATCACCTGGTATTGTTCTGAGCCGCGACTCGCCTTGAACCGGACCGCCTGACGACCGCCCTCGCCTATGCCTGTGGTGCTTCCGGTGACTAGCGCTCTTTTTCCTTTTAGTGCCAAATCCATGTAGGTTTTCCTTTTCCGTGTTATTTTTTTCTGTTCGGCGCCTAGATCAGGCCGCCATTTGCCCGGACATTTTGTCCGTTCACCCAACCGGCATCACTTGACAGCAACCAGGAGACGACCCGCGCGATATCGGCAGGCGTTCCCAGCCTGGAGAGAGCAGCCATTTTGGCCATCTTCTGCCGGTCTTCCTCGCTTTTACCCTCGTTGAAGAGCTCCGTGTCGGTGGGCCCCGGCGAGACAACGTTGACGCGGATGCTGCGGGCACCCATCTCCTTTGCGAAGATGTGACTCATCTGCTCAACGGCGCCCTTGGTGGCCACGTATGTTGCATATGTCGGCAGCATTAAAGCCGTTGTAGAAGAAGAAAGATTCACGATGGAACCACCCTCCTGCAATCGCCTTGCAGCGAGCTTGCAGGTGAGAAAGGTGCCTTTGACGTTGACAGCAAACAGGGAGTCGAATTCTTCCTCGGTCACATCGGCGAGCGGCTTATAGAGAATCGCTCCCGCATTGTTGACTAGATAATCGACCGGACCAAGTTCAGCCTCGGCGACTGCAAAGAGGCGCTCCACACCTACTGCTGTGCGGACATCCGCTAGTACCGCCAGAGCCTTTCCACCATCGCGAAGGATTGCGGCGACAACCTCCTCAGCCGCTGCTTTGCCACTGTTGTAGTTGACTACGACCTTCGCCGATTCGCTGGCGAGTTGCGATGCGATGGCCGCTCCAATGCCTCGGGCCGATCCAGTGACGATCGCTACCTTTCCTGCATGTGTGTTGCTCATTTTTGCCCTCCACCGGATAAGACGCGCAGGACAACAATGCGAATCATGCATAATTATAATGATCATGTATGCATAAACAGAATCTTCGTGGGCTTGACTTAAACCTTCTCGTACCGCTGCAGGCACTGCTTGAAGAACGCAGTGTGACAAAGGCGGCGATGCGAGTACCTCTGAGCCAGCCGGCCATGAGTCGCGCGTTCGAGCGGCTGCGCGAGGCATTTTCCGACGACCTCCTCATCCGATCCGGCAAGAAGTACGCTCTGACTCCCAGAGCGGCTGCGCTGCTTGAGGAATTGACTCTGCTGCTGCCGAAAGTGGAGAGCCTGTGGCAAAGGAAGCCCTTCAGCCCCGCTACCGCGACTGGATCTCTGAAGCTAGCCATGACCGATCAAATGACGATTCTTCTCTTACCTGAATTGGTCGCAACACTCTCTCGAGAGGCGCCAAACGTCGATTTGCAGCTCATGCCGTGGCAGGATTCCTCGTTTCGCGATTTGGCCGGTGGACAGCTGGACCTCGTAGTTTGCCCACTTACTGCACCGTTTCCACTTGTCGTCGAGAGACTGCTTCCGGAGAGATTCGTCTGCCTCGTATCACGCAGTCATCCACACAGGAAGAAGTCATTCTCGCTAACGGAATATCTGGCCGCAAGGCACATCGTTCTGGAGGTGCAACCTGGACAGCAAACATTGGTGGATCGGCCCCTGTCCGAGCTTGGAAAACGCCGCAAGGCTGCCTTGCGTCTGCCCTTCTTCGTCCCCGCTGTAGAGGCTCTCGAAAAAACGTTGCTAGTTCTTACGATTCCCGAACGCTTAGCCAACAGGAGAATGGACCCGCGGAAGACGCGACTGGTGGAAGCTCCCAAAGAGATTCCGCCGTACTATCAGACGATGAGTTGGTCAGACCGGCTCAATATCGATCCGCTCCACTCCTGGTTTCGCGATTGTATTCGCGCGGTTTGTAAGCGGATAACTTGATTGCTAACGGCAAGATATCTCCCACGATTACGGTTGCCGCAGTGTAAAGTAAGCAGCTCAATTCCTCTGCTTGACGACCGGCAGTTAGCTGTCGCGAAAAGAGGCAAACTCAGCTTTTGCCGCCAGAGCTTGCCTGCGGCTCACGGGCGGAACTCCTGCATCAGTATGTAAGTTTGCGGCGGTCGGCAACAAGCGGAACGGTTGGCCCAGAACCGGCTGCGACTGTTGGGCTCGGCGATCCACTTTGTCGTATAGTGCCATCTCGGACAAGTAACATCCTCCTACGGTCAATGAGCGCATAATCACTACTCACTCATTGACAGGTTTCTGGACGTTTCCTGACCGCCTTTTCACAGCGCGTTCACAGACCGATGACATGTCCGCGACTGGAACAGCAGTAGAACGGTTGTATGAAGAATTCATTCCGGTCAATTGCCTCTTTGGCGGTACTCCTACTGATGCCGCTCCTCGCCAGTGTAGGTCAATCCCAGGACGACCAGGACAGGAACGAACGCAGGACAGCTCTGCCCGTCGGCAATTACGACGATCGATCTCTGCTGCCTACGGGTCAATTTATTACGCCCACCGCAGCGCCCGGCTCAACCATACAAGTGCTTGCCACAGGTTTGCGCGCGGATGGCAACGCGGACGCATCCGAAGCGGTCAACACCGCGCTCAGCCCCGATGGCAAAACCCTGCTGGTCATGACCAGCGGATGGAATCACAGCAACAGCCAGCCGAACGGTACACCCATCATCTTCCCCACCCTCGACCCGACTACCGGTGCGCCAGTTGGCACCACCAGCAATGACGAGTGGGTCTTCGTCTACAACATCGGCCACAATGGAGTCGCGACCAAACAGCAGCAGATTAATATTCCTGACACCTTCAGCGGCCTGACCTGGGCGCCCGATGGCTCGCGCTTCTATATCTCCGGTGGCGATGATGACCGTGTCTACGTGTATAAGCAGAGCGGCAGCCAGTATGTGCCCGATGTCCCATTCATTCTTCTGGGCCACAACTCCAACCAGACCGCGCCGATTCCCAACTATGACGGCAGCCTGCTCAAAGGCACAAAGGCAGCAGCAGCCGCGTCGGCGCTGGTAACAGGTGCGGTGGTATCCGGCATCGCTGTGAGCCGCGACGGCAAAACTCTCGTGGCCGCGAACTACGAGAACGATTCGTTGTCCATTGTCGATACAGCCAGCCGGAAGCCCATCCGCGAAGTTCACTTCTTCAATCCTGGAGAGACCGTAGCGCAAGGCGAGTTCCCTTACGATGCGGCCATTCTCAGCGATCACAGTGGAGCCGCCCGCACCGCCTACGTCACCAGTCAGCGCGACGATCAGGTGATGGTGGTTGACGTGAAGACCGGTAAGTTCTCAACCATTCATGTCGGCGATCAACCCAACCGTCTGGTACTCTCCCGCGATCAGAACAGGCTCTATGTTGTGAATAGCAACAGTGACACTATTTCCGTGATCGACACCGCGAGACAACAGGTAGAGCGAACGCTGCAACTCTCGCGCCGCGGAGATCGATACAAAGGTCTAAACGCCAATTCCGTTGCCATCAGTCCGGATGGCGGCACTCTATATGTCACGCTCGGTACAGAAAACTCGGTTGCCGTGGTGAACCTGTGGACCGGCGAGTTGGAAGGCCGCATTCCCACCGGTTGGTATCCGAGCTCGGTTTCAGTGAGCAGCGATGGTTCCATGCTCTACGTCTCGACATTCAAGAGCAACTCCGGCCCGAACCCAGGCAACGACGGCCCCAATCCCGACTTCCGCACGCAGCGCTCCTATCCTCTCGAGAAGGCACAGCTGAACACCATCCCTGTTCCCAGCCGTGGCAAGCTCGATGAACTCACCGAGCAGGTAGACCGCAATAATAGTCTTTCCAACCGTCGCAACGATCCCACCATGGGCTTCCTGCAGAACAGGATTCATCACGTCATCTACATCATCAAAGAGAACAAGACATACGACCAGATACTGGGCGATCTCGATCGCGGCAATGGCGACCCTTCGCTCAATCAGTGGCCGCAGCCCGTATCTCCCAACCATCACAGCCTCGCTCTCACCTTTGGTCTTCTCGATAACTTCTATGCAACCGGCGAAGTCAGCGGAACCGGCTGGGATTGGTCTACCTACGCCCATTCAACCGAGCACAACGAAAAAACAACAGCGGTCAATTACGGAAATGGCGGTAACGGCGTCACGACCGATTCAGAAGGCACCAACCGCTTCATTGCTGTAGGTCTACCGGAGTTCTCCAAAGATCCGTCTCCGCTCAACGAACGCCTGCTCACGATCCTCGACCCAACGGGCAGCTCGAACATTCTGCCCGGAACCAAGAACGCAGATAGTCCGGAAGGCGCGAATGACGATCTCGATGCGGAAGAGATCGGCGGCTATCTGTGGGATTCGGCCCTGCGCGCGCACAAGACGGTGCGCAACTACGGCTTCTTCCTCGATCAGTCGTACTACATCAGCACCGGCGGCGACCCGACGAAGCCCGATCCCAAATTGCCCACCTACATTCCCATTTCGCCCACTCCCTTTGCGGCAAAGATTCCTCAGGCCGTCGAAGAACAGCCGGCTCTCCTGGGCTTAACTGATATTTATTTCCGCGGATTCGACCAGAACAACGCTGATACCTACCTCGTCAACGAATGGCAGCGAGACATGAGTATCAATGGTTTGCCGAACCTCACTCTGCTTCGTTTGCCCCACGACCACAATGGCAGCTTCGGCACCGCCATCGCCGGACTAGGCACGGCAGAACTCCAGATCTCGGATAACGATTATGCCATCGGCCGCGTAACCGACATCATCAGCCACTCGCCCTACTGGCACGATACCGCCATCTTCATCCTTGAAGACGATGCGCAGAATGGCTCCGATCACGTGGACTCGCATCGCTCCTTCGCTTACGTCATCTCGCCCTACAGCAGACGCGGCGTCACCATATCGACCAACTACAACACGATCAACATGCTGCGCACCGTCGAAGATGTGATGGGTATCAACCATCTCAACTTCCGCGATGCAGACGCGGCTCCCATGTCTGACCTCTTCACCCGCAAGCCGGATTACACCCCATATTCGGCGATCATCCCAGGCGACCTGTGCGCGCCGCCGGTCGATCCCAATCTGGTGCCGGCCTGCAACAACCCCACAGCGAAGATTACCGCTCCTGTGCCGTCTCTACACGACTCGGCATGGTGGGCGGCAAAGACCAAAGGTTTCGACTTCTCCGACGCCGACCGCGTCGATTCCGACGCATTCAACCGCGTGCTGTGGGAGGGCACCATGGGCGACAACGTTCCCTACCCGACAGTACGCAATCGCCAGGACCTGCGGCAGAACCGCGCTCAACTGATCAAGCGTTGGCAGGAGAGCAAGGCGCAATCGAGGCAGACATCGGTCGTGTTGGCCGGAGGCCAGTGACATCTTGAATGATCATCACAGTTCGAGATATGCAGAAATGTATGGCGATGACTCCATAGGGCCAAGTAAAGCTGTTGGGTAACTGCTCAAAACGATTAGACTGGCACAATCATTTGAAGAGCCTGTTTGGCGCAAGGAGGGAACTCCGGATCTCTCCTTGTGTCATGACTATAAGGTTCCACTAATTTTTATTTAGTTTAAGTGTTAGTCTTCGACAGAATCTGAAGAGGGAAGACGTGTGAAGGAGCAGCGATTCGGTGTGCTGGCCGCTTAAGTTTCACAGGGTGTAATTCGATACCACGTTATCTCCTCCCGCAAGAATATGCGTGAATTCGGCCATGTGGCTCACGTTCTGTTGTCGGTGAGTGACTTGGCGATAATGCACTCGTTGGGAGCGCCCCTCGGAGTTGAACTACTCTGCTTTGGAGGAACGTGGACGCGCCTTTCCCAGCCCGTTATATTGAAGCTGTTGTCGGAACGGTGGTGGGTGTGGCTCGCAAGCAAACTCTTCCTAAGAAGCCGTCGTTGACACATCCAGATAACCTTCAGAAGTTTTACGGTGCAAACCTGGCCGAAGTCTTCCGGACGCCGCTCTATGATTGCTCCCTCAAGAATGTGTCTGGCGTGCCCGACTTCGCCCTCACCAGGCTCAAGGGTGGATCGATGGAGATGCAGCGGGCGCCGGCGTATCCTGAGGACCGCGCCATGCTCATCTGCGTAGCTTTAGCTCCAACTCCGGTTGACCGGTGGCGCGCACGGATCGCCGGACAAGAAGTCGGCGTCTCTCATTCGATCGCATTCGCAACAACGGTCATCGATCTTATGAAGCCGATGGAGATGTGGGCGGCAGGTCCGTTCGACTATCTACACTATTATGTATCGCGCGATCTGCTGGCCAGAGTTGCAGCAGACAACAGGATTGCACCAGTTGATTCTTTTCGGATGGTCTTCTTTGAAAGGGACCTCGTCGTTGCTCAATTAACCAAGACCATCCTCAGTCAGGTGCGCAACCGTGAACCGCTCAACATGCTTGCATTAGAAGATGTCTCACTTCTTGTGAGCACACATCTTCTGCAACACTATGGAAACGGTAAGGGAACTCTCCGGGCACAGCCGAGCCTGGAGATCTGGCAAAAGATTCGCACCGAGGAGATGTTGCGTGCGCATCTTGAAGGCGAGATCAGAATTGCGGACCTTGCAACCGCCTGTCAGCTCTCCCCGAGTCACTTCTCTCGTTGCTTTCGCCAGAGCTTTGGCACTTCAGTTCATCAATGGCTCATCAAGCTTCGAATCGACATGGCGAAGAATCTGCTTCGCGAACCCGAACTGAGCCTGGCAGAGGTGGGATTTCGGTCGGGATTCTGCGATCAGGCTGCCTTCACACGCGCGTTTACTACGCTCGAAGGGACAACGCCGTTTCGCTGGCGCAAACTGAACGGCCGTGGCGCGGTTGCTACTGACCACCTTGTCTCTGGTGAGCTGCGCCCTCGTTAATCGCTTCT
>Ga0206962_1326_pt1 | contig 10721 bp, 13 predicted proteins | sample Alteio_BWOrgHeat_27_FD_153241 | JGI IMG/M metagenome (GOLD analysis project Ga0206962, IMG submission 153241) | Enriched cells from forest soil in Barre Woods Harvard Forest LTER site, Petersham, Massachusetts, United States -... | ecosystem: Environmental > Terrestrial > Soil > Temperate forest >...
ACAAAATGCGGTGGACGTCTTTACAGACTGGATGCAGGCGCTGTGATTCGGGTGTCAGGCCAGTCCTGTGCCCATGTGGCCCGATATGAATTTGAGAGACTGCGGTGTGCATTATGTAATGAGGTGTTCAGAGCTGACCCCCGCCTGGTTTTTCGGAAGACAAATATGATGCACGTTTTAAAGCGGATCTGGTGATGCAGAAATATTTTATGGCATCCCCTTTTCACCGCATTGAGCAGCACCAAAAACTGATGGGATTTCATTTGCCGGACAGCACTCAGTGGGATCTGGCTGAATCTGTTGCAGACTGTGCATATCCTGTTTTAGGAGCACTTGAGAAGACCGCCGCCAATGGAACCAACATTAACAACGATGATACACGGGTCAAAATACTTGATGTCATACGGGACAATAAATTAAATCCGGATAAAAAAAGAAAGGGCATGTTTACCACCTGCCTTTTGGCCCAGTCTGCTGAGGGTTACCAGATATGCCTGTATTACAGTGGTATCAGGCACAGCGGTGAAAATCTGGCATCCATTCTGGAGAAACGTGATAAAGATCTCCCCCCCATCATTCAGATGTGTGATGCGCTGGCTGCCAATATACCGTCTGTCTTAAAAACCATAGTGTGTAATTGTCTGACCCATGGGAGGCGCAGGTTCACCGATATCGAAAGCTGTTTCCCCGTGGAATGCGGATACGTCATCAGCCAGCTGGCCGTGGTGTATAAGCATGACGCAGACGCAAAAGAAAAAAATATGACGACGGACGAACGACTTGCCTACCATGCCACCCACAGTGCCCCTGTCATGACAGCCCTGAAAATATGGATGCAAAAGCAGCTGGATGAACGCAGAGTGGAACCCAACAGTGCACTGGGCGGTGCAATCGGTTATATGCAAAATCACTGGGCAGAGCTTACCCGATTTTTGTCTGTTTCTGGCGCACATCTCGACAACAATATTGTGGAACGGGCGTTAAAACTGGCCATCCGCACCCGAAAAAATGCCATGTTTCATAAAACATTGCATGGTGCGCTCATAGCCGGTTTATTTTTAAGTTTGATTGAAACCTGCGCGCTGGCTGGTAAAAATCCGGTGCATTATCTGACGGCATTACAGGAAAACAGACAGGCAGTCCGCAAAAATCCGGAAAAGTGGCTTCCATGGCATTATGAGTCCTCCCTAATTGATGCCTCTTCTTCTGAGTACGAATCCGGACAGTCAGCTGCCTGAATGGATCTCCAGTCTTCAGGGATGAAGACCTGAGAGGGATTGCCCTGAGATAGCAGAATCTGCAAATGGGCGGCTGAAATGGCATAGGTTGGTGTGGCAGACTGCGGCCACCATGCCAGCCCACCCTGTGAAAAACGTTTCAAAAACAGCCAGAATCCCTGCCCATCGTAGGCCAGTATTTTCACGGCAGTCCGGCGGCGGTTTCTGAACACAAAGAAGCCGCCATTCATTGGATCCGCCTGAAGTTTCTGGCGGCAAACAGCTGCCAATGTGTCAATGCCCTTCCTGAAATCCACAGGTTCAGTGGACAGAAATAACCGCTGATGTGGTGTGATCTGAATCATTAATCAGACCTCCATCAGCAGAGTAACCAGAGACCGCAGACTCTCAGTGGTCAGGCCACTGATTTTAACCGGCTGTCCGTTTGGGCGGGAAAATTCCAGTCTGCATCCTTCAGCAGAAACCGCAGGGAGTATGCACTCGGTAAACATACCTAATTTCGGCCGTATTTTTGAGTGTTTTGATTCTGGGCGATAAATCTGTCCGAGATGTTTCAGTGTGTTGTGGTCAATCCGAAGTATCTTTGAGAGACGCCCCATTTTGTGGGTTTTCAACAGAGGCGGAAGCAGTGCTTTCAGTTCTTCTGGCATTTTCCCCCTTTTTATCCGGGTGGCGCGCCATTGGGTGAATTGATCCAGTGCATATTTCAGGGATGGTTCCAGATCAGATGACATTAGTTTTCTCCTGCGGTTAAACACAGCAGGAAAATTATCAGTCTCAGAGGGTTAAATCACGCACGCTTGCCGGAAGGACACGGAAAACAAGATGGAATTGATAGTCCTGCTCTTTCAGACGCTTTAGCCTGACCGCATGCCTAATATTTGCAAGCGTTGTTTCAAATGCAAAATTGGCGGTGCGTGAAGCTTCGTATGGGCCCAATAATCCCACCTGCGATTCCCCAGAAATCTTCGGCAAAATCTGCCACGCTGGGATAAATATCACCTGCAGGAAGGAAACACAGCCGCTGATAATATCCAGTTCAGACTGTCAGGAGTAATCAGCTATTTCAGGAGTGTTTTATCGATAAACTGCGGCAACAGCAATGTCGCTGATATCTCTTTCCGTCGCATTGCATTGGCCTGATTCAGTACGTATTCAAGATATTTCCGCGGGTCTACCCCATTCATGCGGCATGTCAGAATCAGGCTGTACAGGAGCGCCGCTTTGTTGGCACTTTCAGGAGTTCCTGTGAAAAGCCAATTTTTTCTGCCCAATGCGAAAGGCCTGATGTGATTCTCCATCCAGACGTTACTGATGGGGACAGCACCATGATGAATATATTCTGTCAAATATGGCCATTGATTTTTGATGTGAATAACGGCCTGACCCAGCAGGGATTTGGGCGGCGCATTAATAGTTTCGAAGTCCGCTTTGATGGCAGCCAGAACAGGGGATGATCTTTCCTCCCGGTATAATCTGCGCTGATCCGGATCCATTTCTTTGGCTTCCCGCTCAATCGCATACAGCTGATTGATGGGGATCAGAAGCTTTGCTGCGCGGCCTGTGCGCTCTTTATCCAGCGTTTTTACCACGTCCACAAATTTGCGTCGCACATGGTCCCAGCAGCCGAGAGAGATAACGCCCTCTTTTTTTCGGAGATCATTGTAACCGGAATACCCATCTGTCTGCAGAATACCGCTAAAATCCTTTAACACAGCATTCGGAAATACCGCGCCACGCCCGGAGGCAAACTCAAATATCACAAACCGGTTGCCCATGTCACAGCTGTGGTACCCCCAGAGGTAACCCTGCCGACTGGGCTTGAGTGTCTGAACCTTTGTTTCATCTGCCTGCATGACGCGGACAGCAGAGATTTGCGCTTTTGATGCCACACGCAGCGGCTCCAGCACCTCTGCTGAACGCATCACCCAGTTACCAAGGGTGTTATCCGGGATCACTGCCCCCGCCCGTTCGAATATTTTCGACTGGCGGTACAGGGGCAGATGCTGCTCATATTTCTTCACAATGACCTCTGCCACAAATCCGGCGCTTGCCATGCACTTTGGGATCGCTGTCTCCGGCTTTTTGGCCTGACGCATAATGCCGCATGGGCGGCAACAGTATTTCAGAGTGACATGCTCAATCACGCGGAAGGTTTCCGGGATATGATCCACCTGTGTAGAGGTGTCTTCACCGGCTATTTCAAGGCAACCACCACAGCTGCAGATTTTTTCAGCAGCAGTCAGATCATAAATAACTTGTTCTTGCGGGAAGCGGGACAGGTCAATGTTGCGGCCTTTGGTTTTTTTGGCTTTTGGGCGGGTATAGGTAATCGTTTCCTGTTCCGCAGGCAGTTCTGCCTCTTCCCCGGCATCATCCATTTTTTCATCAAACAGAGTAATTTGATTGGCAGCCGACTTTTCAGTTGAACGGCCAAATTCACGCTGTCGGCTGAGATTGAACTGCTGCATCAGCCATTCATTCTTTTTTTTTAGGGTGTCATTTTCACTTTTTAGATCAGAAATTTCATCCGTCTGCATCTGCATTGCCATGAATACAGACTGCATATCAGCACTGATTTTATAGGGGATTTCTGCGTCTTTAATCATACCGGCATTATACCGGCAGGGAAGGCATCTGCCCAGGCCCCGCCAAATTTTTTTACCGAAAGTCCCCGAACTCCAGCTCACCCCATTTTGACATGGTCACCCAGTCCAGTCCTGCGATCAGCCATCCCAGCTGCTGTGGCGTCATGCTGACCAGATCTCCTTCAGAACTCGTCCCAAAAAACTGACCCCGCTCAAGCCGTTTCAGCAGTAATACAAAGCCATTTTTATGCCAGGCAAGAATTTTGACCCGATCCCGGGCCCGGTTATGAAAAACAAAAATGGATGACCGGGGATCGGAATCCCATTCTGATTCCACCACAGCCACCAGCCCATCAATGGACTTCCGAAAATCCACCGGCCGGGTACAAATCAACACTGAGGGTGAATCAATGGTCAGCTGCATGAGTCAGCCCCTGTACAATCCCTACAATCAGGGCAGGTTCACAGATACCGGTTATTTTTACCCGGACAGACTGACCAACAAAAATTTCAACGCCTTCGGCTGCCGAATACCGTAACGGCGAAGGCTGAATAACTTTTGCAGCTTTAAATGTTAATCTTGCATGTTCCGTATCCTTTACCCATTTACTCAAACAGGACATTGGAATATTGTGCTTTCGGGCATACTCTGTTTTGCTCAATCCGCTGCTGCGCCAGTTTTCGGCATGATGCCGGCGATTTGTTGCAGTGGTTTTAAACCTTGGGCGTCTGCGCCGTATTTTCACTGCCACCTGATCAGTTATTTCAGACATCTTCTTCTCCCAGTCTCAGAATACACCGGCAGAATAGAGGATTTTTATACGGATCAGCAGGGTGTGATTCTTAGGGGCTTACGAAGCTTCGTTATTTTACTTTACACTTCTATGTTGAGCTACCGACCAAAACGGTTAACTTTCTTTTAGCGTCGCATGCGACATAACTGATTCTTTTCCCTTCGGTACTGAATTAGCGATAACGTTGCTTATCATTATTAATAGGCTCGCCATATTTCTGATAAAACCATCCAATGTAAGGTGTAAATTCTGGTTTTCGAAAGACAATATGAAAAACGACCTGACCTAGAGAGTTATATTTGATCATTAAGTTCATTCTGTTATCACAGAAGTGTAAAGTAAAATCACAAACTCTCACTTACCGCCAGTATATCCCGACAGAAGTCTTGTTATTCGGTCATAACTCTTGATAATATCCATTCTCACGAGTTATAGATTGCAACAGAAGGCAATAAAATGAGCAAATCTGACCTGACACCCATTGGCGCCCCTGACCGTCCATCCGCTAGCCAAGAATTGGCACTGGCCGAACTCGACAGCCAGACGAGGGAGTACATCCGCAATGCCCTCTCATCCAGCACCCACCGGCTGTACAAGAGCGACTTCAGGCAGTTTTCCGAATGGTGCGCCTCACACAACCTTCAGGCACTCCCTGCCCTGCCTGAGACTGTGGCACGGTTCCTGTCCTTTGAGGCAGGCCGCGGCATCAAACCTTCCACCCTCATCCGGCGCGTGGCCGCCATCCGTATGTTTCATGAAGCCAATGGAAATCCATCGCCCACCCAGCATCGGGGTGTAAAAGCCACTATAAAGGGCATCAGGCGAGAGAAAGGATCGGCACAGAGGAAGAAAGCCCCTGCCACTGCCGAGCGCGTGGCGGCTATGGTTGCCTTTTGTGACCTCAATACCCTAACGGGCCTGCGTGACCGGGCGCTTCTCCTGCTGGGGTTTTCCGGGGCTTTCAGGCGTTCGGAGCTGGTGGCACTTCAAGTGAACGACATTGAGCGCACGCCGGAGGGGATCAAGGTCACCATCCGACGATCCAAGACCGATCAGGAGGGTCAGGGGCAGATGGTTGCCATTCTGAATGGCACGAACTTCCGGGCAGTGGATGCCCTCATGGCGTGGCTGGATGCGGCCGTAATCACTGATGGCCATATCTTTCGCCCGGTGAACAAGTGGAATCAGGTACGCCCTGCTGGGCTGACCGGGGAAAGCGTGGCCCTCACGGTCAAACGCTATGCCAGCAAGGCAGGACTGACCGTGGATGATTTCAGCGGCCACAGCCTGCGGGCAGGCTTCATCACATCCGGTGCTGCCGCCGGTGCCGATCTCTTCAAGCTGATGGAAGTCTCACGTCACCGGAAGCCAGAGACCGTCATGGGTTATGTGCGCGAATCCAGACTGTTTGAGAATCATGCAGGGGAGAAGTTTTTATAATATTTTATCCCTTCAGGTTTTTATCAACAGTTTTGGCGAATTCCATCATTCTGTCGATTATTTTCCTGTCAAATTTTCGGTTGGCACACTCAAGACTGCTTTCTGTCATACTGCTTTTATCGGTCTTGTCGGTATACCAGATAATGTCATAAAAAAATCCCGTCTTTGGTGTGCCTTCAATAATAGTACTTCCCGGCTTACCATTTACTTTAAAATGCATTTTCTTTTTATCGATCTGGGCTGCAATGATGTGGTCATAATGAAAAACGCAGGATCCCATTTCCCTGTGTTCAAACAGAGTAGCGATACCATTCCATCCTTCCGGCTTGCCTGGCTCTTTTGTATAGCTTCCGCTAGCTGCATATCCAATCACATCCTTGCTGGCTACGCTAGGAAGACTCGGATAAGTAAATGACAACTTGATGTCAGAAAGATTTCTTCTGAGATGGGTGTCGTAGGGATTTTGGATTTTATCCGACTCGCGCAACTGTGCAATAGAGTCACGTTTCTGGTTCAGCAACTCATTGGCGCCCTTGCTTATCGTATATACATATCCATTATCTTTCATTTCCTGTCTGAATTTTTTTGTTTCATTATTGAATCCCGGAGGGAGATTCATCTGGGATTCAGAAACATACTGTATTCCCCGCGTGGATGACGGAAAAGGCTCTGTAATTTCTTCTGCGCCTGCGTTAACTGAAATAAAAACTGGTAACAAAAAAATTAGCTTCTTCATAATATTCTCCATGGTCATACATCCCACCAGCCATCATAAATTGAGCAGTCCCATACCCATTCTTCTGCAACAATACGAGGGACATTAGTTCTTGGATGTGGCATCCAGTGAGTGCCATGTACCTTATATCCCCCTCTCATTCCTTCTCCATAATGAACAGCGGCAGCGCGCCACGTGAATTGCCATCCGGTCAGAACGTAGTGAAGCCTTACGCCTGTTTTTGCATCGTAATGCTCGCTATTCACCCACAGCCAGTAACTATTACCACGATGCCAGCTTATTGATTCATTATTGATGCAGTTGGCGCGTGAATGATGAGTTAGCTCGACCCATCCGGCAAAGGCAGATTGACTGAGTGCGATAGCGAGAAAAAAAAGATATATCCTTTTCATGGGACTGATCCATTATTTTTAATGGGCGCAGTATAGGGGTATGAGGCAGGAAGTAAAGAAAATTGTTAGATGGGCAGATAAGGAACTATTTGGTGCATTGATAAATAACATTCACCTGTTCAGACATGCAGTTACCATTTCCATCATAGAATGTGCAGTGAGTTTGAGTGCCGCCAAATGCTTCGGCGTTTCTATACCCCCACGCAATACATCGTATTTTAGCCGTGTCCCTTGCTAAATTCCAATCCACTACGGGTTTCTCAAACGCTCCCATTTGGTATGCAAGAGTAATTGTTCCATCTGCCCTGCTGCCGTTAATGGGCTGTGGGACTTTTACAGTCGCGCATCCCGCCAGAATTGTTAAGAAAACGACCGTCCATAAGCTCTTCATTTTCAACCTCATTAGCAGGAACTCACTTTTCATTATACACAACGCAATTCAAAAAGTACTTGATATCAATTCAGTTTCATTTATCATGTGTCATTGATGTTTTTGTGAAACCATGATGCTATAACAACATCATTTTGGTATCAAAATTGTAAAAAGGAAATGACATGGAAGAATTTAAGCCAACCATCACCGCGCTTGAGCTGGCAGATTGTCTAGGAGGGATAACAGTTCAAGGTGTTTATAAAGCTCTCAAAACGCACAGTATTCCAACACATACTACCAATAGCCGAAAAAAAATCATTCCATCGCACGGGATAAGGAAACTCTTTGAGGAGAGAGGATTTCAATACCCAAAAAGTATCCTTTCCTTCCAAATTGTCAAAGGGGGTGTAGGCAAAACCTCCCTCTCCTTCTGTCTTGCCACGAGGGCAAGTCATTATGGCGCCAGAGTATTAGCCATTGACCTTGACCAGCAAGGCAACCTGACGCGCTCATTCAACATTGAGGCCAGAGACAAGCCAGTATGGCTGAACCTTTTTCGCGATAAGGTGCCTGTCGAAAGCGCCATCATCAGAGTCGAAGAAAACCTGCACCTTATCCCTTCAAACCTGAATAATTCACGACTCGACACTGAATTGACACATTCATCGACAAATTTAAAAGATCTGGTCAAAGATACACTATCTTCTATACGCGACAATTACGATCTGATCATCATTGACTGTCCACCAGCCATCAACAAGATCAATACCGCCGTTACCTGTGCATCAGATATCGTGATTGTGCCAATTAACCCTGATCCTTATGCAATGGATGGTCTTGATTTCACTCTCTCCGAAATAACTCGCGTAAAAAAAGAGTATAAGCTGGCGTTTGATTACAGGATAGTCTGGAATAAATATGACGCAAGAGAACGTCTTGGCGCAGTTTATATGCACGAATTGACAAAGCGCTCAGACCTTTTGAACAAGATTCTTCCGGTTGTATGTCGCGTTGATGTCTCAATGAAAAATGCTGTTTTCAATTCAAAGTCTGTCTTTGAACTCCCGAAAAAGGCTCCTATCAGGGAAGACATAGACCAATTTGCAAAAGAAATTCTCGGAATCAATTCTTGGAAAGAAACACAGCCCTCGTAACCAGAGACACAAGGAAGATTGATCAATGCCCGGCTTAGAAGACATCCTTAAAAAGACTAAAGGAAAATACGAACAGGTACGTGGGCAAACAAAAGTGGCACGAACACCACCCAGCATCGCCACTGATGATAGGCCAGACAGACTGGCGCCCTCCCCTGCCAATATCACGTCTATTCATGTCGAAAAAATTAGCAATAAAGTAGCAACAAACCAGCAACAAAGTGGCAACAAAGTGGCAACGAAACCAGCAACAAACCAGCAACAAAGTGGCAACAAAATAGAATCTCCAGAAATAAACTGGCAACAAAGTAGCAACACAACTAGCAACACTATCTGCAACAAAGTGGCAACAAAGCAGCAACAAACTGGCAACAAAGTAGCAACAAAAAGTTCATTTTCTGAACTGGTTGGTTTACAGAGAGATATCGTCATTTTTATATGTCATGAGTGCAGAAATTCACGCTCAAGAATCACTGAGTCACTGACCCTTGAACATATTGCAAAACCTTTAAAACGCAGCACTGGCGCGGTTAGGACGACTATTCAACGACTAGAAAAAAAGGGTTGTCTTGTAAAAGTAGAATTTAAAAATGGTCGGGGTGGTTGGTCACGGTATGAAGTGCCGGATAGCATTTATCATGATGTCCTGAGAAGTGAAACTGGCAACAAAGCAGCAACAAACTGGCAACAAAATAGCAACAAAGTAGCAACTAAACTAGCAACAGAACTAGCAACAACCACCTCTAGTAGTAGTAGTGATTTAAAAACAACTACTACTAACGGTAGAGTGGGGGATGAATGGGAATTTGATACTACTGCCTATCGTCAATTTGGATTTGGGAAAACCCAGATTAAGCAGCTTGCTGCTCTTGGAACCATTTCTGCCGCTGATGTGGAACAATCCCTCATCGAATTCACCCATGACTTAGAAAATAATGCACTCCCTCGAATGAAGGGCAACAAGATCAATTTCTTGATGGGGCTTCTCAGGTCTGGCCACTCATACGTGCCAGAAGCCTTCAAAACTGAGCAGGAAGCAACAATCTCTGAAATGGCAAGACGCGGTGAGGCTAGACGAAAAAATCTCCTAGAGGCGAAATTTGGAGTCTGGGAGGCATCTCTCAGTGAAGATGACAGGAGAATGGTTCTGGATAAAATGCCGCCATCCTTGATGTCAGCGGAAAAAGCTCACGGGATTCTCGACCCGGAAGTACGGAGTTGGTATCTCGACTATTTCATCAAACATGTGAAGGAATCATAAATGCCTCACGTGATTATCATTGCAGGCTCCAACGGTTCAGGAAAAAGTACGACAGCGCCTGCGTTGCTGAAAGATACCGTACACATCAATGACTTTGTTAATGCTGATGTAATAGCCCAAGGGTTAAGTGCATTTCAACCCGAAAAGGCTTCCATACAAGCGGGCAGGGTGATGCTGGATCGAATAAAGACACTGGCCAAGGAAGGCGTCAGCTTTGCATTTGAGACCACACTTGCCAGCAAGACGTTTGCCAGATGGATTGAAGCATTGAAGGATAGAGGTTATCAGTTTCATCTTGTTTTTCTATGGCTTCGGGATGTTGAACTGGCCGTTTCTCGTGTCGCTGATCGTGTCAGTATGGGCGGACATTCAGTGCCAGAAGAAACTATCCGGCGTCGTTACAAAGCAGGGTTACGGAATTTTTTCAAGTTGTATTGCCCGATAGCTGACTCATGGCAGATTTATGATAATTCTGATTCCGAGAGGCTCGCTTCAATTGCAATAAAGGCTCAAGGCAAAGTGTTTATTAAAAATGAAACAATCTGGAAGTACTTGGTGGAGACTTATAGTGAATAAGAAATCAGTTCTGGCAGAAGACGAAATATCACGCATTTTCAATGATGCCGAAGCTGTGACAAAGGCAATTCAGGCGGGTATAAATGCAGCTTTGCTTCGGCACAAGCAAACCGGCAACCCAATTTGTGTCTGGCGGGATGGCAAAGTGGTATGGATTGGGCCTGAAGAT
>Ga0206962_1330_pt1 | contig 10499 bp, 10 predicted proteins | sample Alteio_BWOrgHeat_27_FD_153241 | JGI IMG/M metagenome (GOLD analysis project Ga0206962, IMG submission 153241) | Enriched cells from forest soil in Barre Woods Harvard Forest LTER site, Petersham, Massachusetts, United States -... | ecosystem: Environmental > Terrestrial > Soil > Temperate forest >...
TTGATTTTGGATCATGCAAATCATCCAGATCGGCCATACTCATTCCATTCACCGAACCCAGCACCACTTTTCTCATCCAGGTGAGCATAGACACCAACGTACCCACCTGAGGCGTATATCCTTCTTTGGGTCCTATTAAATTCAAATCCCCCATGCCCGAATCCGTACTCGCTAAAGCTATCTTCGGAAGCATGGATAAGCCTATCACGCCTGTGGTGGCAACAGCCGTTTTCATCAGAAAGCGACGCCGGTCAATGGTATTGGTTGGGTTGGACATATATGTGTGTTTTGCTTTTATGATTAATTACTCCTTGGGGACGTATTTATTATTTGATCATTCTAAAATCCGGATGATTCATTGACCAGAATGCAAAGGCATACCGATCAGCTGTCTCCTTGAAGAATGTGATATTGTCTCCAGCAGAGTGGCCCGAATCGTAGGACACTCTTAACATAACAGGCTTTGCGGATGCACTGGAATTTTGCAAAGCTCCTACAAATTTTGCCTGAGACCAGGGAACAACTCTTGGGTCATTCATTCCTGTAAGACATAAGACAGCTGGATATTTCACTCCATCTTTTACGTGATATAGAGGATCCATTTCAATTAATGCAAGACACTCTTCTGGATCCTTAACGGTTCCAAATTCAGGGATATTTGCCGGCCCACCCGGTTGAAATTCACTGAGCATAGGGTTCATTTCTCCAGAAAGAGTTATCGCAGCACCAAAAAGATCTGGTCTTTCTGTTATGGCCCGACCAATAATTATACCTCCTGCGCTTACTCCCTCTGCCGCTAATTTTGTGCTGCGAGTATAATTATTATTAATTAGGTATTCTGCGCACGAAATAAAATCATTCCATCCATTTGACTTTGCTCTCTTCATTCCAGCCTTATGCCAAGCGAACTGGGTGATGAGGGACGAAAAGCGATCAAAGGCAATACCCTGGATTTCTACCTCAGCACCCTGGATGAAGTAAGGTCTAATACTTTAGCCGAACTTAAAAAGCGTGATGATAAATGGCTCCTCACCGAGGACAAGACCTGGCCCTGGAAACCCGGTCCTACCAATAACTATTGCAAGTGGTTTCATGTATGTGAACATGAATCCAATCACAACGGGCAGATTAAGTATTTGAAAGGCAGATTGCCGGGTGGTAAGGAGGAGAAGTGAAGCTCTTCAATGCCCCACCAGGTCACCGCTTTCCTTGCCATGTGATATCTTATTGAATTTTCCTTCTTTCACCTGAAAATATTCTTTTCCTATTTTTAGGATATCACCATCGATGAGATCGGCCAGGTTGATGATGTCTTCTTCAATGGTGTGGATAGATCCTCCTGTTACGCGTGCCAGATCCAGATAGGCGGTGTTGATGCCATAGGCTGTTCCGCAAAGGATAATCTTTACCGGCTTTGTCACGTCTTTGCCCAGAATGAGATCGCGGGGGGTGGCTCCGTTATCGGCTATCATCACCACCATATTGCAATCCGGGAATTTACGTTCTCCGTAAATAAGGGCTTCTACATTGTTCTCGGGACCGTCGCCTCCTCCTCCGGCCCGCATTGCTTTGCTGGCCGAAGCGATCACACCGTCTATGGTTTGGGCGGTGGTGTCGTAAATGCCACCCGTTCGCCCAATCACCTTTTTATCATCGGGCATATTGTTACCGTCGTTAAAGAATACATAATCTTTCACCCGTTTCTTTTTCACGTTCAGGTTATGCCAAAGCAATACCTGTCCCGTATAGGGCGACATGCTCCCGGTTACATCACAAACAATCAGCATCTCGTTCCATTCCGGATTGCGGTTCAGCACCTTGATCACGGTGGAGTCGCGCAGGGGATATTTGCCTTTTGAATAAGCGGTTAATGTTTTGAGTTCCGACATCACCGACTCCGCGGTGGGGGTAGGCCGGAAGTTGATCACAAAACCATGAAACATGGCGTTGGCTGTCTTCTCGTCTTTGCAGGCCGTTTGTTTTACGATCCTCCATTTGATACCGGGATCGGTAAAGAGAGAAGGGGCCACCTGTTTGAGTGCGGCAAAACGCCGCGTGTTGAGGGCTTCCATGGCTATGGATTTGGGATAGTCGGTATAGATCAGGTCTATGCGTTCTATCACATTGCCTTTGCATAGGTCCAGATCTTCGGGGTTGTCTATCTCCGATTGGGAGTAGGGCATTTTCAGGTAGATCTGAGAAATGCCCAGCCCGGTAATTTTGTAGGTAGGTATTTCGCTTAGGTCGGGTACTAATCCCAGATAAGTTTGGGCAGGCAACAGGGAGACCAGAACAGCAAAAACAAGGGTGGCTGCTCCTCTCCGGTAACAGGATGTCCGGGGTGTTTTCATGGGCAGGAAGGGTTGGTGAGGGATGCTGCGTTGACTGAATAATACTATAACGCAGAAAAGAGACAAAGTATTTTAGTTTACTATCTTCCTGCCTGACCCTTCCATACCCTCATTTGTAGCTCATTAAAATCGTGAATATAGCTCAAAAACGGTTCTTTTTGAGCTATATTTGCTACCTTTGTGAGCTACAAGTAATTAAATGGCCAGAAAAAAGACCGATATCACCCCACAGATTCTTGAATTTATCAGGGCCAATCCTCGTTGCTCATCCAAAGAAATTTATGAAGGAATAGGAAGTGAACCCGGATATGCAACGGTTAAACGATCCATTCAACAACTGCTGGAAGAAAAGTTGATCAAGCTTTCGGGAAAAGGGAAGGGAACAAAATATGAGACTAGCCCGGGTTATGATTTCATTCGTACGATAAATGTTGACAGGTACTTCCAGCAAGAAATTGATGACCGCAGGATCCAAAGTAGTTTCAATCATTTACTGATAAGCGAACTGATTCCTAGCTCTTTTTTATTTACCGATGAGGAGGTCCATACCCTTACTTCATTACAAAACCAGTACAAGGAAAAATCATCGAAGCTAACTCCCAATGAATACAAGAAAGAGTTGGAAAGGTTAGCAATTGATTTAAGCTGGAAGTCTTCCCAGATTGAAGGCAATACTTATTCCCTGCTGGAAACAGAAACCTTACTGAAAGACAAGCATACGGCTTCCGGCAAGACAAAGGAAGAAGCAATCATGCTTTTAGATCATAAGGAAGCATTGGATTTTATCATTGCCCAGCCAAACTACATTCAGCCACTGACTCTTTCGGGAATAGAGGATATTCACAGCATCCTGATAAAAGACCTGGAAGTAGATCGAAATATCCGAAAACGCACGGTGGGCATTTCCGGAACAAATTACAGACCCCTTGATAATGAATTCCAAATCAGGGAAGCGATGGAAGGAATGTGTATACTCATTAACTCACAGGAAAATGTTTTTGCAAAAGCGTTGCTTGTGCTGTTACTGATTTCATATATCCAGCCTTTTGCGGATGGAAATAAGAGAACAGCACGCATTATCAGTAATGCCATTTTGATAAACAACAACTATTGCCCCATTTCATTCCGGACTGTTGATGCCATTGATTATAAAAAAGCGATACTGATCTTTTATGAGCAAAATAATATCAGTGCCTTTAAAAAAATCTTTATTGAACAGTTTGAGTTTGCTGTGAAAACATATTTTTAGCATGCTCATAAGCGCCCCTTCGCTCAGCCACCAGTGTTATTTCTTCTGCTTCCCTTCCAAAAACGATCTCCTCGTAAGTATATATTTCCGGATCAGGAGTTGATCATCTTTGTTCAGATGGGCTTTGTGACACATTTCTGGGAGACAATCGAGCCAACTGTCTTCGCTATATTCTAATGGTTTGTATAGCTGGTGACATTTACCGCAATGACTCATAAAGAGTGTCTGTCCCGCTTTCAGTGAAGTCAGATCACTTTCCTTCCATCGCTGCTGCGCAATAGGCACATCGCCGGCAACAGGTGTAAAAAGATCGGCCTTGCATGCTGCCATACACAGCAGACTGATGAAACAAAACGCAAGACTTATTTTTTTAACTAACGACATGATTTAATAACTACTTTTTTAGGATCATAATCCCTGACATCCTGACGTGATAGGCCGCAGATTATTATGATCATCATGATGTTCGCTGATTGTCTTTATCATAATTAATCATGATCATCATGAAAATCAGCGGTCTATTCTTAAACACAAACAAAGGTCATAAAAAAACGCACTCCTTATTGCTAAAGAGTGCGTAGTACTAGAAACATTAAAAACCTATTTCAGAATCATATTGGTGGTCTCTTTATGATCGCCCATGATCACAGAGACAGCATAAATTCCTTTTGCATGACCACTCAGGTCGTACTGAAACTCCAGCAGGTTGGATGATTTAGTCACCTTTTGAGAAGTAACTTCTTTTCCGTTTACATCATAAATTTTTATCACGGCCTCACCGGTTTGATCGGATGTGTAGCGCAGTGTAAAAGCTCCTTCCATGGGGTTGGGTAAAATAGTTAACGCATTGGCTTTTTCGCTTACCGTGGAAATTCCGGTTGCCGTACAGGATGGGGAAGCTGTTTTATCAAGGGTGAGTGTTTCCACAACGGCATTGGTCTGGTCATAATCCGTAATGGTTATTTTGCAACCCTGTACATCAAAATAAACATAGTTATACGTTTCATCAAACTTGGCAATGGCCCAGGAATCTGCCGATCCTGTAGTTTCAGAATATAAACCGGCACCGGCCCCGCCGGAAATAATCTGTAGCCTGCCTTGTCCTGTAGCACTTCCATATTGAGCCACCGGAGTTCCTACAGGACTTGCACTTAAATTAATCGGGTAGGAGCGCTGGTAGTTGTGGTCATGTCCGGTTAATACCAGATCCACTCCATAGGTGTCAAAAGCTTTCCACCAGGTGGTACGGGTATCATCCATATCGCCGGTATGCGTTCCGGTATTGAAAAAGGCATGGTGACAGGAAACTATTTTCCACATAATGGTAGGGTCGGCAGCAGCATTGGCCAGGGTTGTTTTGAGCCAGGAAAACTGGGTTGCATTGCTGGTGTCGTTTGAATTCAAAGAGATAAAGATACAGTTGCCATAACGGAAGGAATAATAAAGATTGGTAGAGCCCGTCATCGGCAAGTCCCACAGATTGGAAAACATGCTTGGGCTGGCAGCATCGTGATTTCCTTCTACATGGTAAACCACGTTATTGGCCAGGAAGCTGGATGCGGCAGTAAAAAAAGTATTGTATTCGGAAGCCGATGTTCCTGCAACAGTCAGATCGCCGTTAAATAAAACCAGGGCCGGTTTGCGGGCGCTGGCTAAGTTAGAAACGGTGGTGAGGGTAGAAGGATAATCGCGGCAATCGCCTAATGCACAAAATGTAAAATTGCTGGTCACGTTTACCTGGGGAGAGGTGGCGAAGGTTTGTTGTGTACCCCAGGTATGTGCATGCGAATCATACAGTTCATAGTAAATGGTTGTACTTGGAGTTACTGTTGGAAACACATATTTGAAAAACAAGGTCCCCGAAGTATATCCTGTTCGGGAGGTGCTTTTAAATTTCCCTTTTTCAAACGAGGTGGTATACCCCCATTTAATGGAGTCGCCTGTTCCATTGTTACTCCAGGTAATGGTGAGTCCGGTAAGCGGGTCTCCGGAACTTCCCCAGCGTATCTGACTGATGGTGGCTTGTGCATGGTATATGCTGCCGATAAAGAAAAGAAAGAGTAATAACTTTTTCATCGTTTTATATTTTAAGAATTTTTAAATGTTCGTTTTGGCGTGCAATGCTGGCACAATCATATCAAGGTACTAAAATTATGGCTATGTTAACACCTAAATCTGTATCAATTCTGGAGGGCGTCTCCGGCCGGGGAGCATTTGATGCAGAATCGTTGTTTTTCCCTGCTTTAGACCCTATTTATTTGCCCAAACACAATATAATTGCCACATTTACCGTTCCTTTTCTCGCTATTAAACCTTATACTTGTGAAAAAGCGGTACATGCGCAATATTTTCAACTCTGTTGTTGCCCTGCTTGTCTCTTTTGTTGTTTCTGCCCAGATTCCAGCCATCGGTCAATGGAGAGATCATTTGCCTTATGCTAACGTAATAGCGATGGCCGAAGGTCCCGATCGTGTTTGGGCTGCTGCTCCGGGTGGTATTTTTGCCTATGTAAAAGCCGATAACTCCATTGAAAGGCTGAATAGAATCAACGGTCTGTCGGATATCTCCATCAGCACCATCAATCTGAACCCTTATAATAACAAACTCGTGGTGGCCTATGTAAATGGCAACCTGGATATTGTATCCAACAAGGTGGTAACCAATGTACCCGATATCAAGCTGAGCAGCCTTATCGGAAACAAAACCATCCATGCCATTTTCTTTATCAATCAGTATGCCTACCTGGCCACCGGTTTTGGAATCGTGGTGCTGGATACAGATAAGATGGAGATACACGATACCTATATCATCGGTGCCGGTGCCACCTATATAAACGTGTATGATATCACCTCCGATGGCACCAACCTGTATGCCGCCACAGCCACCAGCGTTTATACCGCTCCGCTCAGCGCCCCCAACCTGGCCAATTTTACCTACTGGACCGTTATGACCGGCAGCTCCGGTGTACACCTGCCAGTGGGCATCTATAATACCATTGCCAGCTTTGCAGGGAAGGTATTTGTGAATTACTCTACTCAGCTTACTTCCAATTTCGTTACCTGGGGTGCTGATACCACGTATGTGTATGATCCGGTAACTACCATCTGGACCCGGTTTATGTGGAACGGTTCCGCTACCAGCACCGGCCAGCGTTATCCCCTTAACTGTCACAGCCTGCGTGCCACTGCCAATTACCTGCTTGCTACCAACGACGGAGCTGCTTATTTGTGGGATAATAACATCATGACCAACCCTCCGGTAAACAATTTCAACAGCTACAATTTCAATGGCAACGGAGCCCCTATCAATGCCAATATGGGTATCAAGGCCCTGAACGGATTGGACTGCTGGTTTGCCGATCGTTCCTATGGTCTGGTGTATAGTGTCAACAGCTATTCGTCACGCAACTATCAACCTAACGGACCCAAGAAATCGGATTGTTATGCCATGACCTACAGCAACGGGATGATATCCATGGTGCCCGGAGCACATGCCGATAACTGGGGTAATACCTATAACAATGCCGGCCTGAGCACCTATACTAACGATACCTGGAGAACCCTCAATTACCTTGACTATACCATTCTGGGAACAGACTTCGACTTTATTGCCACAGCCATAGACCCCAACAACTCGGGTCATATCATGTATGGATCCCTGGGCTTTGGCGTGTTTGAATTCAACAACTGGACGCTTAGCAATATATACAATCAACACCATGCCAACTGTAGCTTGCTGGGGCGATCGGCTTCGGATACCATGACCGACGTAGGCGGTTTGGCATACGACCCCAACGGAAATTTGTGGGTAACCAATATGCTTACCAATTCGCTCATACATTGCCGCGATGCAACAGGTCACTGGTATCCTTTTAATACCTCCTCCGTTATAGGACAGGTGGAAATAGGATCTATCATCGTAGGTACCAACGGAATTAAATGGGCCATCCTTCCGCGGGGAAGAGGCATTTTGCTCTACGACGATCACGGTACTATTTCCAATACCAGTGATGACCGTATCAAACACCTCACCTTTGTAAAAGGAGCGGGAGGCATTCCCGGTACGGAAGTCTATTGTCTGGTGGAAGATCAGAACCAGCAGATCTGGATTGGTACCGATGCAGGTATCGGCGTGTTTTATAACCCCGATCAGATGTTTGCCAGCAGCGGTTTTGATGCCCAGCAAATACTGATACAACAGGGAGCCTATGTCCAGATTCTGATGCAGGGACAAACGGTGACAGCCCTGGCTGTGGATGGAGCCAATCGTAAATGGATAGGTACTTCAGGCGGAGGGGTGTTTTTGATGTCGGCCGATGGCACGCAGCAGATCTATAATTTCAATACGGCCAACAGTCCCTTGCTTTCCAATAATATCAACGCCATTACTATCAATGGAGCTACCGGCGAAGTGTTTTTCGGAACCGATCAGGGTGTTATCTCTTACCGCAGCACGGCCACCGACGGAGGCCAGGGCTTCGGCGATGTATATGCATTCCCGAATCCGGTTACACATGATTATCAGGGACCCATTGCCATCAAAGGCTTAGCCACCAATGCCGATGTAAAGATCACCGATATTGCCGGCAACCTGATTTTTCAAACCACCGCATTAGGCGGACAGGCGATCTGGGATGGAAATAACTTTAAAGGGGAACGGGCACATACAGGAGTATATCTTGTATTTTGTTCGGATACCAATGGACAACAAACCAAGATTACCAAGATCCTCTTCATTAATTAAACCTGCACAGGGCCCGGATCCTATCCGGACATCATCTGCTCATGCTGCATAAAACACGAGGCCTCGTTTTCAGAACCATCCGCTACTCCGATTCCAGCGTCATCGTTCACATATTTACCGAAATGTTTGGATTGCGCTCCTACCTGGTTCCCGGAGCTCGTTCCAAAAAAGCAAAGATCAAAGCTTCTCTTTTCCAGCCCCTGGCTTTAATAGAAATCAATGTAAGCAACAGGGAAAAAAGTTCCCTGCATCGTATCAGTGATATTACCTCGGTGCAGAGCTGGAACAATATTGCGGCTGACATACGAAAAAGTTCCGTGCTTCTTTTCCTGAACGAAGTACTATACAAAAGCATCCGAGAAGAGGCGCCGCATACCGATCTGTTTCTGTTTATCAGTCAGGCTTTGCAAATGCTGGAGCTGGGCACGGAAAACAATCCCAACTTTCATCTGGTGTTTCTCAGCAAGCTGGCAGGTATGCTGGGTTTTGCTCCTCAGGGTAATTACAGCCCCGATACGCCTATCTTTAATCTGGCTGAAGGACAGTTCCAGTCGCACGAACCATCGCATGTTCATTTTATGAGCGATGATGCTTCCCGTATTTTTAATGAAATCCTGAATCTGAATTTTGAAAACGGTCACGAGCTGCAGATGACCGGCCCACAACGCCGCGATCTGGTCCGGAAAATGATTGAGTATTACCGCCTGCATATTGCTTCGGTAAAAGAAATCAAATCACAGGCTATACTGGAAGAGGTGTTGGGCTGAATACTGTGTTGGCTGCCTCCGGTATATGATCAGGGAGCTGATTCGTTTTTTTATTCCTTAAAAATCTCCATCCACCGGTCGGGTTTGGATACCGATTTGAAACCGAACTTTTCATACAGAGGATGTGCATCGCGGGTGGCGAGCATAAAACGACGCAAGCCTTGCAGCTGTGGATGAGCCAGAATCACTTCCATCATCCATCTGCTGAGACCTTGTTTGCGGTGTGACTCCAGGATATATACATCGGCCAGATAAGCAAAGGTGGTATAATCGGTAATAACCCTGGCAAAACCGATCTGCTCCCGGTTGTGATACACACCGAAACAGAGGGAGTGATCAATCGTACGCAATACCTCTTCCATCGTTCTTCCTTTGGCCCAGTAGGAATGATTGGATAGGTAGTCGTGAATGGCTTCCGGATCAAGTCTTTTTTTGTCCGTACTGATGCTGAAGGCTCCTTTGATAATGTCTGTCATGGATTTACTTTTGTGAATTCGTAAGGCATGAAATCAATGAATCCGTTTACTTTAACGGTAACAGAAACTACTTTGCCGTCTTTCTCTGTAAACGGAAATTCTTCCACACCATACTCCGGATCGGAATACGTGCACAGAAAAGTTTCCTTATCCAGATACTGCATATTCCCTTTCAACGAACGATGATGTGAAAAATGTATACCCCTTCCGAAGCCATTACGGATATTGCAATGCCGGTTTCCTGACGGCAGGTGAGTTGATTCCTCTTGTTACCGACACCACCTGGGATGATTTTCTGCGTTATCATTTTTTCCAGCCTCTGAATATGACACATACCTCTACCACCTGGAGCACCATCAATACCGATAAAAACGCCTGTAAGGCCTATACGCTGGTAGATGATAAACTTGTGGTGATGCCTTATGTAAATGTAGACAACCTGGGTCCTGCCGCTTCTATCAACTCCTGTGTGAACGATCTCTCGCACTGGCTCCTGATGCAGCTGGACAGTGGACGCTATGATGGAAAACGGATTTTCCCTTTTGCCGTTCTTCAAAACACCCGCACATCCAATACTGTGGTACACGACCAGAACAATCCAGCCTTTCCTTCCAAACATTTTCAAACCTATGGGCTGGGCTGGTTTCTGGAAGACTATGAAGGAAAAAAGATCATCAGTCATGACGGAGGTGCCAATGGTTTTGTAACCACCACCTGTTTTATTCCCGAGTTGCATCTGGGTATTGTGGTGCTTACCAATACAGATCAGAATTCCTTGTATGGAGCCCTGCGTCAGCAGATCATTGATGCTTATTTAGGCAAAACCGCTATTAACTACAGCCAGTATTATTTAAAAAGGAGTAAGCTGGAAAAACTCCGGGAAGACAAGCAAAAACATGTCTGGCAATATGCT
>Ga0206962_1288_pt2 | contig 10443 bp, 7 predicted proteins | sample Alteio_BWOrgHeat_27_FD_153241 | JGI IMG/M metagenome (GOLD analysis project Ga0206962, IMG submission 153241) | Enriched cells from forest soil in Barre Woods Harvard Forest LTER site, Petersham, Massachusetts, United States -... | ecosystem: Environmental > Terrestrial > Soil > Temperate forest > O...
AAGAAAGCGGAGCAGGGGGGGAACGATATGAGCAGTTTGCCAAGGACCAAGATTTGTTCCACGGCAAAGCTCAAAGACGCGGGCATGGTTTGTCTCGAAGTCCACGCCTGTTCTGCGAAGCCACTCATCTTCGATGAAGCTCTCCGAAAGGGTGTGTGCAATGGCATTAGGGCCCAATCCTCGAATGGACCTCAGGCGCAAACAACGCGAAAAGCGATCGTCACGATAGGCCTCCAATTCCGGCAGAGTACCCGTCAACTGGATGATTGAGAGGTACTGTTTTATGCGCGAAGAAGGTACATGGTCGAGATCTTCGCTGTTAAGCTCGCCGTCGAGCCATCGACCGATTGACGTGCCATAACCATCGAGACTATAACCAGCGCGCCAAAGCGAGAACGTCCGGTATTTTGGAATGTCGCTTTTTTTTGCGAGGGCATCGATTTCAAGCAAGAACGCCAAGTCGTAGAGCGGTTGTACAAATTCGAAATCCCTAATACGAAAGTACTCGCTAGTAAGTCGGGCGGTATTCGAGCGCATCCGAGCCTCTCGAATCGGTGCGGGGTTCGATTTCTGCGAGGCTGCTTTAGGCACGGGTGCCCAGTTCTCTATCCACCATTTCGGATAGGGTCTTATATAGTTCCGGGGCTCGGACGAAGTCCCAGTCATTCATTGATATGGAGAGCTTCCTGCCTTGGTATCGCGAAAAGAATTCCTCATATGCCGAATTGACCGAGGCGTAGTAATCTGCGTCGACTTCCTGTTCAAAATCGCGGTCTCGCTCTCTTATCCGATTGATGAGAAGGTCATTTGTTAACGAAAGCGACACTAGCAAATCCGGCGTTGCCGCCTTTTCAAGACAGAGGCGATAGAGATCGCCGAAAGTCTTTCGTACCTTGGGATCCGAGAGATTAAGATCTGCATAGATCAGGTCCTTTCCCAGATGGAAGTCGGAAATTGTCCCCCCGTTTCCAATGCTTTGCTTATTGGCCTTAAGCTGGTGGAAGTGGAGCAGAAGAAATGCAAACTCGGTCTCGATTGCAGTTCCAACTGGGTCCCTATAGAAGGATCGCAAGAAGGGGTTTTTCTCGAAATCTTCAAGCAGAAGATGGCTTCCGCGGAAGGCTGCTAAGCCTCTGGCAACAGTAGATTTGCCAACGCCTAGACACCCCTCTATCGCGATCAGCATCAGCGCCTGGCCTCCAGCCTGGGACGGTCACACTTGGAATCGACTCCCCCCGACTTGTCGAAGGATCGACAAAAGCGGTGAACATGGGGATCAAGTGCCTTTCGAACAGTATAGCGGGGCAGTCGGTATGTTTTCGGCGCTCGCTTATGCCTCGCCGCTCAAGCCCTCGGCGATCTGCTTCGATGGACTTCAGGCTCAAGGGCTGGCCAGAGGGAGCCCCCGAATGGTTTGTCGAGTTCGGGTGAAGGGCAGAGGTCAACAGGGCAGAGGTCGGGGGTCCGATAAGGGTCCAATAACGGTTGCCATGGGTACCTAAGAGCGCCAAAAGAAGCCATCCGTGACGCTTAGTTTCAATAGGTTACTGCTCGCCTCTGTGCTGTCACGGCAGAGGTCGCGGGTTCGAGCCCCGTCGTCCCCGCCATACATTCCAAAAGACTTACGGAGTATGGACCTAAAGTGACAACGAAATCTAGGCACAATACGGGCACAATAAGATTCTTCTCCTGCATTTTGAGCCTGTTTTTTCGAATCAGTTGTGCCCACGTTCGCCACTTTTGTTCCCGCGCTCGAAACCATCATCCTTACAACCTTGCTTTGTGCGGCTCGCTTGTTCGAGTTCACGGCTTGCGTGTAAACGTCGAGCGTAATTCTGCTGTTCGCGTGTCGTAAAAGCCCCTGAACGGTTTTGACATCCTCCCCGTTTGCCTTCAGCAACGTGCCGAAGGAGTGGCTGAAAGTGTGCCAGCCGATGTTCTTGTTTATGCCAATCGATCTCGCAACTGGCCTGATATGACGCTTCATGAGATTGTCCGGCCAATAGGGCTGCTTTCCCCTCATCGTCTCGCTCGCGAAGACGTAATCGTCGTCAGAGGTGTAGGTACTCTGACGGCGCCAGCGCAGAAGATCCTCGGCCATGTAGCTGTCCATCGGAACGGGTTTGGCGGAGGCCTCTGTCTTGCAGTTGCCTACGACTTGGTGCCAGATCGATCGCGTGACACGAAGCTCCAAGTTCTCAAAATCGACATCGCTCCAGCGAAGTGCTAGCAGTTCGCTGACCCGAAGCCCAGTCGCCGCGTCGAGAAGAGCCAAGGTGCGAAGGCACGAAGAGTTCACGTCACTCAACTAAATGGGACGATGTACCGCACGAAGTTCCTGGGCCAGGCATAACCTTCGATGATCCGAGAACCTGTATCTCGTCGAGATGTGACACATGAACGGCCACATCCCGCTGTTGCCGCTACAATGAGGCCTGCGGCTCAGGAGATGATGCTCACGTGTTCATTACCGATTGGCTACTTGCAGACCTTGAACTTCCAAAAGGGGTTCAGAGGCCTGAGGAAGACGCGGAACATCCCTGGTGGCGCGTCATGTGTCTCACCGGGGTCGACTACTTCTCTACCCTCGGTTATCAATCCGGAATCGCGTTTCTCGCGGCAGGAGTGCTCTCGCCCGTCGCGACGCTGGTCCTGGTTCTGGTAACTCTCTTTGCGGCCTTACCGGTCTACCGGCGAGTAGCGGCTGCCAGCCCCAACGGTCAGGGCAGCATCGCAATGTTAGAGAAGCTCTTTCCCGCTTGGGGAGGTAAAGTCTTCGTCCTGGTACTGCTTGGCTTCGCCACTACCGACTTCATCATTACAATGACGCTCTCTGCAGCGGACGCCGCGGATCACTTCGTCCACAATCCCTATACGCCCCACGTCCTGCAGAATCAAATGGCTGTCACGCTCTTCTTGCTCACCATTCTCGGCGGCATCTTCCTGAAAGGATTCCGGGAAGCGATCAATGTAGCGGTCGGGCTGGTGGCTGTCTATCTGTTGTTGAATTCGATCGTCACCGTTGCGGGAGTTCTTCAAATCATTCAACATCCACAAGTGTTTCCAGCATGGAAGCACGCGCTCTTCACTCAGCATGGCAGTTTTCTTTCCATATTTGGCTTGTCGCTTCTCCTGTTTCCACGGCTCGCCCTCGGCCTTTCGGGGTTCGAAACGGGCGTCGTTGTCATGCCGCTGATTCGGTCCATGAATCTGGGCGGACGGATCAAAAATGCAAAGCACCTTCTGATGACTGCGGCGCTCATCATGAGCGTCTTCCTCATGGCTACCAGCATCATTACGACTTTTCTTATCCCTGCTCCGTATTTCAAGGAGGGCGGCATCGCCAACGGTCGAGCGATGGCTTATCTCGCGCACCAATACCTGGGTAATGGCTTCGGCACCGTCTACGACATCAGCACCATTCTTATTCTGGCCTTTGCCGGGGCTTCTGCCATGGCTGGCCTGCTCAATATAATCCCGCGCTATCTGCCCGGCTTTGGAATGGCGCCCGAGTGGGCGCGCGCTTCGCGACCGCTGGTCCTCGTCTTTGTCGGCGTCGCATTTACCGTGACGTTGCTGTTTAATGCGGATGTCGATGCCCAGGGAGGAGCCTACGCAACGGGCGTCCTTGTACTGATCACTTCTGCTTCGTGCGCCGTTACGATCGCTGCCCGCAGGGGTCTTCCTCGACTTACCCTCGGCTTTCTCTCTCTCATCTTCATTTACACAACCCTAGTCAACATCTATGAGCGGCCGGAAGGCTTGAAGATCTCGTGCATATTTATCTTCACGATCATCTTTATGTCTCTCGTTTCTCGTGCTGTGCGCTCGACCGAACTTCGAATCACTGGTGTTGAGCTTGACGATGAAGCACAATCCCTTCTCGCCGACGCCTGTGACCAGACAATTCGCCTGATCGCGTGGAACCCGCGCTCTTCCTCTCGAAAGAACTGCGACGAAGCAGACGTTGAGCTTCGACGTCTCAACGGTCTTTCCCCTGAAGACCCTATCTTTTTTTTCGAGGTTGAACGCGGCGATACTTCGGACTTTACAGACCATCTTCTTGTCCACGGTCGAATGGAAGGATCGAGCCGCATCCTGTCCGCCAAGAGCGCAGTGGTTGCTAACTCGATTGCCGCTTTGCTCCTTCACCTGGAGCGAACAACCGGATGTGTTCCCCATGTATATTTCCACTGGACGGACGTAAATCCCGTGACAAATATAATGCGGTTCATATTTCTCGGTGAGGGCGACACCGCTCCGCTTACTCACGAGGTTTTGCGCCGCGCGATCAAGGACGAGCTACGCCGCCCTGTTGTCCATGTAAGTTAACTCCGTTGGGTGTAGATTCAACCGGATCGCCCCTCAGTCGTGAATCTGCGTTCAGCCCGGAGACCTCGGTCTACGAAGCTGTTATTAGGCCTATCGGATAAGACTTCGAATCGTACGGTCAATTGAGACCATCCATTGCAGGGCCTCCAGGTTAAAAATAGATTAGTATTGAGATTGATGGATCCCCAATCCCACCTATCCAGTTGGATTGATGTGGAAGATTGGTTCGTATTGCAGTCCGTACTGGCGCACGAAGCGCCTCGTGATGTGATCGCAAAAGCGTGCTTCGGCTGAGAACCCACCGCATCGCGAAGGAACGCGCTTCTACCCTGCGCAGCTAAGACGTACAACCATCGGGCGTGAGATCTCATGCCCATGGCGATGTTATAGAGACGACGTCGACTTGCATCTCCAGGGAATAGCATATTCCCCTGCTACATAGCCTTCATAAGTGTGCCCCACTCACCACACGCGAAAGCGGGAAATCATGTCCCTGCCTGAAAACAATAACTTCGAAGCAGCGCTTGACGGCCTCATCTCCGCCTCTCCCACGATTGCCTTATCAGGATCGACTTCGCTGCCTCTGCCCACGCGCATCGCCTTTGTGGGAAATTACCTCCCCCGGCAGTGCGGCATAGCCACTTTCACCACCGATTTGTGCAATGCTATTGCCGCCGAATACGGCCCTGAGCGCTTCTTTGCGATTCCCGTCAATGATCCCGACTCCTCCTACGACTATCCTGAGCAGGTTCGGCTCGAACTGGCCCAGGACGATCTCACTTCCTACCAGCGGGCTGCCGACTTCCTGAATTTCAATAGCAACGACTTGGTGTGTGTGCAGCATGAATACGGCATCTACGGCGGCGTTGCAGGCAGCCATATACTTTCATTCCTTCGCAAGCTGAAGATGCCTCTCGTGACTACGCTGCACACGGTCCTGCGCGAGCCGGACTTCGATCAACGCGTTGTACTCGAAGAGATCGCAACCCTCTCCGATCGCGTGATCGTAATGAGTGCGCAAGCAGCAGAAATGTTGCGGGATGTGTACGCGGTTCCCGCCAAGAAGATCGATGTAATTCCCCACGGTGTCCCGGATCTGCCGTTCATGGATCCCAACTACTTTAAAGATACTTTCGGCGTCGAAGGAAAGTCGGTCCTTCTGACGTTTGGATTATTGTCCCCAAACAAGGGCATTGAGAATGTAATCCGTGCGCTCCCATCCATCCTGGCCAGTTACCCGGACGTTGTGTATATCGTCTCTGGAGCCACCCATCCTCACCTCCGCAAGCGTGAGGGTGAGCGCTATCGAGAGTCGCTTTTGGCGCTCGCTGAAGATTTGGGTGTTGCAGCCAAACTGATTCTCAGCAATCGTTTCGTTTCCGCTGAGGAATTGATCCAGCATGTAGGAGCAGCCGATATCTACATCACCCCCTACAGGCACGAGGCCCAGGTCGTGTCCGGCACGCTCGCAGTTGCCCTGGGCGCTGGTAAAGCCATCGTCTCTACACCCTATTGGCATGCCAAAGAGCTGCTCGCTGATGGAAGAGGTGTGATCGTTCCGTTTGACGATCCTGACGCAATCGCGGAAGCCGTACTTCGTTTGCTGAAGAGTGACGGAGAGCGCCACGCCATGCGTAAGCGCGCTTACCTTCACTCCCGCGGAACAACCTGGCCCAACACAGCACGCGCGTACATGGCAAGCTTCCAGCGCGCTCGTCAGGAGCGCATGTCCCAGCCCAGGGCGGCCAGGCAAGGGGATCTGCAGAAGACCTTGGCAAACGGCTTGCCCATGCTGAACACGACACATCTGCTCGCCATGACCGATGACACAGGGATCTTCCAGCACGCGATTTTTACGATACCCAATTGCCGTGAGGGCTACACCACAGACGACAACGCACGCGCCCTGATTGTGTCCACGCTTCTGGATGATTGCCAGGTATCTGCAGGCGCGAAGTATTCCGATCTGTCTCAACGCTATCTTTCGTTTCTATGGCTTGCCTTCCACCCGGACTCAGGAAGATTTCGAAACTTCCTGGGCTATGATCGTCAATGGCTGGAGAACGTTGGATCGGAAGACAGCCACGGACGCGCGCTCTGGTCTTTGGGCACAGTTCTCGGCCGATCGCAAGATGCGGGATTGCGTGGAGCAGCCGGCAGGCTTTTTGAAGCCGCAGTTCCCGCAACCTTTACCTTCACCAGTCCGCGTGCCTGGGCGTTTTGCATATTGGGTATGCAAGCCTATCTGGATTGGTTTCCGGGAGACAGGGTTATTCAAGGCGCCCGCAATACGCTTGCCGATCGGCTGCTCGATGTTTACGAGCGCAGCTGTTCCATAGACTGGCATTGGTTCGAGAAAAGTCTCTCTTACTCGAATGCCAGATTGCCGCAAGCGCTGATCCTCGCCGGATGGCACAGTAACAATCGGAGTATGATGCAGGCGGGCATGCAATCGCTGCAATGGCTTGTATCGGAACAGCTGCGCGAGGACAGCGATGTCTTTGTTCCGATTGGTTCAAGAGGATTCTATGTGCAGGGAGATCAAAAGGCGCGTTTCGATCAGCAGCCCGTAGAAGCGTGCGCGACAATCTCTGCATGTCTTGAAGCACAGCGGCTCACTGGCGACAAGCGATGGTTTGCAGAAGCCCAGCGCATATTTGGCTGGTTTCTCGGAAAGAACGATCTGCAAACTCCGCTTTATGATCCAAGCACAGGCGGTTGCAGGGACGGCCTGCACCCTGATCGCGTGAATGAAAATCAGGGAGCGGAATCCACACTCTCTTTCCTGATGGCGCTGCTTGAAATGCAGGCAGCCCAGACGGCAAACGAACTCGATAGCGAGCATGAAATGAGCGCCTCACATTGACTTCAGTCCATTCGATAGTTCCCGCCTCTGGCAATAAGCCATTGACCTCCTCCAACTCGCATGGACATTCTGAAGAGACGCTTTTCACGCGATATCAAGGTAATCCCATTCTGACTCGAAATGACTGGCCTTATCCAGTCAACAGCGTGTTCAACGCCGGTGCGACTCTGCTGAAGAACGGGGACACGCTTTTGCTTTGTCGCGTTGAAAACCGAACTGGCCACTCTCATCTTTGCGCCGCCCGCTCAGTCAACGGAGTAGATGGATGGATCATTGACTCAAGACCGACGTTGATGGCGAGCCCACGCGAGTTTCCAGAGGAGATATGGGGAATTGAGGATTGTCGCATCACCTACGTTCCCGAACTCGACAAATACGCGGTTGCCTATACGTCGTTTTCCCGAGGCGGACCGGGAGTCTCGCTCGCAATGACCACGGACTTTGAGACCTTTGAACGATTGGGCGTCATCATGCAACCAGAGGATAAGGACGCAGCTCTTCTCCCGAGAAAAATCGGCGATTACTGGGCGCTTATACATCGGCCAGTCACTACTCTGGGTGCCCACATGTGGATCTCTTATTCGCCCGATCTGCGCCATTGGGGAAGCCATAAAATCATGCTTGAGGCAAGACGGGGCGGATGGTGGGACGCGAACAAGATTGGTCTATGCTCACCCCCAATCGAAACCGCACGGGGCTGGCTGACGATCTATCACGGCGTACGTCAAACCGCATCTGGAAGCATCTATCGATTGGGCCTGGCGCTCTTCGACCTCGACAGCCCCGAGTTATGTTTGCAGCGCGGAGACTCGTGGATGTTCGGCCCCGAAGCCCCATACGAACGCGGTGGCGACGTTAGCGATGTTGTCTTCCCTTGCGGCCAAACCATCGCCGCTGATGGCGACACCATTCATCTCTACTACGGGGCAGCTGACTCCTGTATGGCAATGGCGACCGGCAGCATCTCTGCCTGTCTGTCCTGGCTGGACACCAACTCCCATAGTTCTTCGTAGTAATCCCGTCCCACGCGATAGTAGTGCGTATTTGCGCCAGCCCGCGCTTCGCAGATTTATCCGCAAGACTTCCCGGCCCCTGCCGCACTCAGAAACGCGCCCCGCTATTCCATCTGGTTCAGAAATAACGGGGCCGGTCACCGTCAGCGGTGCCTCGCTATGGCCGCCTCGTTTTCTTGCGCCAGAACAAGTTCCGTAGTCACCGCAAAAAATGCATGGCCGAAAACCGTCGGATGATGCGTATCCCAGAACAAAGTATGGTCCGGGTCAGCACAAATTGTGGTCGTCAAACAAGGGTCCGTCACATCGTTAAATCCGAAATGAGTTGGATCTGTCTCCACAGCCTTGAACAAGTTGAAGATGTCCATGCGAATAATTCGAATGCCCTCGATTTTCTCCTCAAAGGCAAGCAGGATATCCGTCCACTTATTCGCAGCTGCACTCGCATTTGCCGCAAACTTTACGTTCCCCGCCGCTGCGGGCAGTATTGCTACGTTAAAGAGATTGGGAATCAGGAAATGTCTCGCGCCGGCCTCCCGTAGAAGAAACTCACTCTCCGCGATGCCTAGCGCGATCTTGTAGCCGAGCTCATCCGGACTGCCGCTCGTCGTATCCAGAATGTCGTTGCCGCCACCCTCCAGAACGTACAGCGCCTTTGGATCGGCCTTCCCTCCATGCTGGCTTAGGTAGAGTCCCACCTGTTGCGGAACGCTCGGAATTGTAGCGCCCCCGATCGTCTGCGGAGCAGTAACCCATGCGCCGCCAAAGGCATAGTTAGTGCCGCCCAGCAATGCGGCCTTCATCGGCACACCCAGAAAGCCGGCTACATGATCCACCCAGATCGGGCCGTTGGAGAAGCGCCCGTTGTAGTAGGGCGGCGGAGGCTCAGTTCCACCACTTGCCGCGAACAGGTTGCCCACATCGCAGTAGCTGTCTCCAAAGACATAAAGGTTCGAGTAGGTCGGTACAGCGGCCTGCGCGATCATAGATGCAAGGCCAAGGATAACTACGCAAAGCCACAACTTTGTCCGCATAGAGTTTCTCCTTTGCATGTCTGGTCTGATTTACTATCCCCTTCACCGTCGGTGGAGTCGAGAGTCTCGCGACCTCGATAAGCGCCAACCTTGGAATTCTCGCCACCGGCGTCCATGGTCGGCAACCTGCTACTTATGCCTGGCGCGACTCTGCGCAATTAAAGCCCCTTGCAGGCTGAAAGGTAAAGGAGCAATTTGGTATCCCCTCAGATTGCGCCAGGAAATAGAAATGAAGGGTAACCGTCGCAGGCCGTCCCCATTGTGCCCACTACCGTCCGCAGATCGTTCATCGCCTTTGATTTGGACTTGCGCATTTGCCACCACCGCCGTCACTACTGCTGAACGTGTCAAGTTCCGGATTCTTCGCATGTCGCAGTTAGAAAGACACTTACAATCACGACCGTAGATAGCAGCGCCTGTAACTCATGGCTTCGAATAAGTTCCGACCCGCGAATAGGACTTGAAGCGCGCGTCATGCGAATCCGCCAATCAATCGCAGAATCTGCTCGACAGCGTCCGCTGCTTCGGCCCGGCGTCCGGCGTAGCACGATGCCCCGGCAACCGCACGCTGAAATGCGCCCACCATTTCCGGCGAATCCTCCAGAACATGAGGCGTATTTCGCAACAGGATCAGAAACCCTTCACTCTGAGAGACCTGCGCAACGTTCCAGATACATTCCGGCCGATACTCAAGCGACAAAATCCAACCAACCGCGGCCGATGCACCCCCTGTCGATGCGCCGTATTCCGTCGGAAGCACCGGGCGCTGCTCAGGCGAGCCATTCCGTACCAGCAAAGGGCGCGGGTACGGATGCACTCGCCCAGCTGAATCAATCAGCGCGTATTCATCAGAAAAGTAAGTGGCTCCTCGCCGCAATAGTTCAGCCACAAGTGACGACTTCCCAGCGTGGGTGGCGCCGGGTAGCAACAAGGCACGTTCGCCCAACAGAACAACGCCGGCATGCACGGCGCGCATCGTCCCCAAATGTTGGATTACGTTCTCATCCAGCGCCCGAATAAGGTCCGGCACGAGCATCATGGCCGTGTCGGCGGATGCCGTCATCACATCGTCGACCAACAACTCAAACTGATCCCCGACTCCCACCAACCGAATGAGCACATCAGCGCCGCTGGCAGCGTTGTCCACTCTGCGCATTGAAGGAAAGACGTAGCGATCCAGGATGGAATAGGCCTCAAG
>Ga0206962_1327_pt2 | contig 10371 bp, 15 predicted proteins | sample Alteio_BWOrgHeat_27_FD_153241 | JGI IMG/M metagenome (GOLD analysis project Ga0206962, IMG submission 153241) | Enriched cells from forest soil in Barre Woods Harvard Forest LTER site, Petersham, Massachusetts, United States -... | ecosystem: Environmental > Terrestrial > Soil > Temperate forest >...
ATTCACTAATATATGAAACGGTCCGTGGGCTTTCACATGCGCGGTGACTTTTTCCTTCAGCGCCTTCACATCAGAAAAATCCGCCACCAGCGCAAAGTGCTTCTGGCCTTTGGATGTATCCAGCCGCGCCTTCACCTGCTCCAGCACATCCGCACGCCGCGCGATAACAGTCACGCTCGCGCCGAGGCTGGCCAGCTCAACCGCCGCCGCCTGTCCGATACCCTTGCTCGCACCGCAGACAATCGCGCGCTTGCCGGTGAGATTAATATCCATAAAAATCAATCCTTTGCGTTATGGGCGACTGTAGCAGATTGGGCAAACCCTTACAAAAAAATAGTGTTTGACATTTTATGGAACAGTATATATATTATGGGCAATATATTAATTTAACATAGAGTAAAAAGCATGCCCCAGCACGATACATTAAAAGGCTTTTTCTACGACAAATTAAAGTCTTCCTCTGAAGACAAATGGGCATCCCCCTCTGCGGCGGATCTCAAAAAAGCTTTTAGTGAATTAAGCGCAGAGGAAAAACACCGCCTTTTGTTAACGCCATTGTCCGCAACTGTATTTGAAAATGCCCTTACCTACATAACATTCAGGGGATTTATTTCACACAGCAGCGGCAATGAGTGGAGAACTGATTTTCTTAAAGCCTCGCTTGATGAGATTGAGGGAATGACCCAGGATAAAAAAGAACTTTTTGCTCTCCTGACTTCTACAAATGAATTGGGTCAAACAGTTTTTCATGTGTCCCTAAAAGCATACGATGATACGGATACACAGGCCATTTTTGACGTGCTGACAAAGAAGCTTTGCGAATGGGGCGGCAAGGATGCTGCCAATGAATGGATGAAATCTTTTCTGAACCAGCATTTTGGTGAAATTGACAGTGAAATCCCATCTGCACTGCAGCAAGTTGTCAATATCGGTCCGTCAGTATTAAAAGATGTTACTGATATTAAGGCGGCAGAATATAAAGCGCTGAAGTCCGCTGTTGAGAAGATTTGTCCATTAATTACTGAGTATTTTGATAAAAACCCGATTGATCCCGAGGACACCTCATATACAATCGAGAAAAAGGAAAAATTAAAAGAATTTGCGGGAGATAGAGAATCCGTCAAAGAAGGTAAAACGCCTCTTTCACAAGTTTTCCCGGAAAAAATGTTTTTGAATCTTCTTGAACTGCAACAGAAAGTCGATCCGAAAACACCGGAACAATTAGAGGATTATCTATTTGATGTTTTGTCAAAGCAGGATGCCGGTGGCAATACGCTGATGCACAGGCTGTGGCAATACCCCGCCCCCTCAGGAATGCGTGGTAATCCCACCTCCGAGATTATTGATGTGCTGGCGCCGGTTCTGGCGGGCTTTGACCGTGTCCTCGGAGAATCCGCTGCGATCAGTCTCACCACGAAGCTTCTGTTGCAGGAAAACAACAGAGGGGAACTGCCTCTTGATAAATTCCTGGATAAACAAGACGCCGGACAAGGAGATACCAATGCTCCCGATCGCAATGATTACATTCAGGCGTTTTTGTTAAACCTGCGGGCGGAGCTTGGTTCGCAGGAAAAATTCACAAACTACGTGACAGAAATCATTGCTTCCGTTCTGCCTCCGAATTTCACAATCAGGCTTGCTACCTATGCATCAGTAAAACTCAATTCTGTTACGGGCAAGCCCACACGTCCACACGGCGCACAGATACAGCCGTAATCCACTACTGGTTGCTTCGCGTACCGGCAGGAGCGTGCGTACCAGTCCTGCGGGAATGAAACCGGTTATTGTTTCTATGCGTCTGCCGTGTATCCCGGTGAACCTGATGCTCATCGCCTATGATCTGGCGGTTATCCCGGTGGATCTGGCCTCTGTCCTGCTTGATCTGATTTTGCTCTGCCTGGGCGCCCGCAGTATTGCCACTCCGCAAGTCCTGCTGCTTGATTTGCTCGTCCTCGCGAATTTGGGAGCGGTCGCCTTTGACCTGCGTCTCATCCCCGCGGATCTGGCCACGGTCGTCTTCGCGCTGGGTGCGGGGGTCATTCGTTCCGTTATCGGACTGGTCATTAGCTTGCGCCAGGGCCAAGCCTGGTATCAGGATAGCTGCAACTGTGAGCAGCGCGAGAGCTTTTTTCATGGGTCATTTCCTTCTGTGATTGCCTTATATAGAAGTCAACGCTCTGGCAGCCGCATCGTTCCGCGTTATTTTTATGTATAAGCACCATATTCTTTTGCCAATCCCGAATTCCCCTGTATAAATACCCCATCAATTTGGAGATTCTTCGTGGCCGATTCATCTGCACCAAAACGTTTCCTTGTTTCCTGGGATCAGTTCCACCGCGACTGCAAGGCACTGGCCTGGCGGCTGCTGGAAATGCGTGACGACTGGAAGGGCATTATTGCCATCACGCGCGGCGGGCTTATTCCGGCGGGGATTATCGCGCGCGAACTCGAGATCAAGATGATCGAAACCATCGGCATTTCCAGCTATGACGACAAATCCCAGCGAGAGCTAAAGGTTATCAAAGGCATAAATGAACAACTTGTCGGCAACGGTGAAGGCTGGCTCGCGATTGACGACCTCGTCGACAGCGGCAATACCGCAAAGGCCATCCGCAAGATCCTGCCCAAGACGCATCTGGCAACCGTCTATGCCAAGCCCTCGGGCGAACCGCTGGTCGATACTTATGTCACCTGGGTCAGCCAGGATACCTGGATCTATTTCCCGTGGGATGTCGATATCCAGCCCATGGAGCCGATTGCCTCCACACGTAAACAAGTCTAAAGTACTTTGAAATAAAAACTACGGCGCGAGAATAGCGCCAGAAAATATAACCGGCGCAAGAATGGCGCCAAAAATATAAAGGGTTCCTAAATCATGGAAAACAACAAACTTCTCGCCTCCATCCTCGTCGCCGGCATCGTCGCCATGCTGTCAGGTTTCATCGCCAAGAAGCTGACTGAAACAGAGCCCTTGGCAAAAGACGCCTACCCGATCATCGTGGCTGGCGCCGCCACCAACGCCGCACCGGCAAAAGTTGTTCCCCTCAAGACGCTCATGGCGAAAGCAGATGCAGCTAACGGCCAGAAGATTTCTCAGGTGTGCGGCTCCTGCCACGTGTTCAAGCAAGGCGGCGGCAACGCGATCGGCCCTAACCTGTTTGGCGTCGTCGGCCGCGCGCGCGGTTCCGTCGCTGACTACGCTTACTCGGATGCGATGAAAGCCAAGGGCGGCTCATGGACGCCGGACAGCCTCAACGAATTCCTCTCCGGCCCGCAAGCCTTCGTGCCCGGCACCAAGATGACCTTCATGGGCCTGCCGAAACCCGAAGACCGCGCGGACATGATCAAGTATCTTGAGACTCTGAAATAAAAAGAATTCAAACAACCGCGAATGGACGCCAATGAACGCCAATAAAGAATATCTTATTCGCGCCTATTTGCGTCCACTCGCGGTTCATTTTGCCTTGCTCCTATGCCTGCTATCGCCGGCAGCAGCCCACGCCGAAGAAACTATTACTGGCACGCGGCTGAGTATTTCCGCCGAGGGTGAAGTCAAGTCTGTTCCCGATATAGCGACGGTATCCACGGGCGTTGTCACGATAGGGTCAACGCCAGCCAAAGCCCTGCAGGAAAACACCGCGAAGATGGATGCCGTTTTCAAGGCGCTGACGGCGGCGGGCATCGCGGCGAAGGATATCCAGACGTCCGACATGAGCGTGGAGCCGCAATACGCGCAGAATATCACCAATAAAACGCCGCGCATTGTCGCCTATCAGGTCAACAATAATGTCAGCGTCATCATCCGCGATATCAAGAATATCGGCGCGGTGCTCGATGCGCTGATTGCGCAGGGCGCGAACCAGCTTAACGGTCCGGAATTTTCGGTTGAAAACAAGAGCGGCGCGCTCGACCAGGCCCGTAAGGCCGCGATGGAGAAAGCGCAGAAAAGCGCCGCCGTTTACGCCGCAGCCGCCGGGCTGAAAGTAAAGCGCATCATCTCCATTTCCGAGCAGGGCGGTATTGTGCCGCGCCCCTATCCTGTCAGGCCGATGATGGCGATGGCCTCGATGGCCTCCGCGCCGACACCCGTCTCCGCCGGACAGGTGACGACGGAGATCACCGTTAACGTTGAATACGAACTGGCGCCGTAACACGCATGCAATTCATCATCATAGCCCATGACGGCAAAGATGAAGACGCCCTTGGCCGCCGCCTCGCCGTGCGCGACGAGCATCTCGCCCTCAGCGCCGCCGCCGTCAAAACCGGCGAACAAATCATCGGCGCCGCCACGCTCAACGAAACCGGCATCATGAACGGCTCCGTCATGATCGTCGAATACCCCTCGCGCAAAGAAGTCGACGACTGGCTGGCGCGCGAGCCGTATGTGACGGGCGGAGTTTGGAAGGAAATCGAAGTTATTCCGTGCAAGGTTGGGCCAGCGTTTGGGAATGCTTTGAAGAAGTAGGGCCGGTCGATCGACAATGACATTAAGTCATTGTCGATTACTTAAACAACATAAAAAACAACACCGTCGCGCAGCCTGCAGCGATGAAGCTCATGAATTTTTCGTTGCGGGAAACCCAGCTGACGATGTTTTTGGCTTCTTCCATGATGGCGGCGTTGACTTTGCCGCGGTATTTTTCCGTCAGCTTGTCAAAGATGAACGGCAGCGCCATCATGCAGATCATCACGTTGTTGATCAGGCGGATCAGCATGTCGCCGAGTTCGTAGCGCATCAGCAGGGTCAGGATGCAAGCGGCAACGCCGTAAATGCCGCCCCAGCGCGCGATCTGGTCGATATGAGGCATCATCTTGTCGGTCACGCGCACCAGCGCCTCGGGCTTCTTCTCCATGGACCTGGAAAAATAAATTGCCGTAAAAGCAAGCGCGACAAGCAGAGTGATAAGTCCCATGACGATGATCCCCGTTAAGCGTTAATGACCGGAGAGAATTGTAGCTTAAAGCGCAGGGCTTGTCAGCCCGTAGTGATTGAATTTGAATTTTTATATAAACCCTATGCCGCCATGCCGCCGATGGGCGGCATCCGGTCCGTGGCGCAGCCGCATTTATAAAGGCGCTTCACGCAGCCAGACCCCGTCCGTCGGCGGGGTGGTGCGGATTCTTATTTGAAACCGCTATATTCTTGCCAGTCTAATCCAGCGACGATTTTATTTGCTGTAATAAAAGATTCGCATGCTGCTTCTCTTTGGCATGCGGCGTCTTGGCGATGTAGGCTTCGAGCGCGGTCACGGCCTGCTGGTTCTGGCCGAGCTTGGCGTGGAGTACGCCTTTGTCGAGATAGATGCGGTATTCATCGGGCGAGAAGGCGCCGATGGCCTCGGCGGCGAGAATGGCCAGGCTGTAATCCTCGCCTTCGATGAGGCGCTTCTTCAGGTTGTTTTCGAGACGCACGAGAATTTCGCGGTTGGAGACGGTGTCGTAATAGTTATGCGACAGCTCCGCCTTCTGGCCGACGATGGATTTCAGCAACTGCCGCAGGCTCGCGGCGTTCATCTCGCACCCGTGCCTGAAAGGGTCGAGGATGAGGCGCTCGCTATCCAGCTCCATGCGGATCAGGAAGTGGCCGGGGAAGCTCAGGCCGTCGCAGGCCCAGCCCATTTTGCGGGCGAGGATGATGTAGAGGATGCCGAGCGACACCGGCAGCCCCTTGCGCCGCTCGATGACGCGGATGAAATTGGCATTTTGAATGTCATCATAATTTTTGTCGTCGCCCTGATAATCATGTGCCTCGTGGATGATCTTGCGCAGCACCTGCACGCGCAGGTGCAGGTTGTCTTCCTCCTCCAGCCGCAGGCGCGCGCGGTATTCCTCCTGCACATGTTCGGACATTTTGCGCAGGTGCTGGCGGTAGCGGTCTATATGCACGCCGGGCAGGAAAATCAGCCCCAGCGCCAGCGCCGCTTCCGCAAGGTCGATATCAGCGTCATTCGTCAGGAAACCGATATTACGCAGGTATTGCAGCGCCTCCTCGGAGGACTGAAACTGAGCTGGGCTATCCTGCCGCGCCTCATCCATTATCTGGCGTCATCCCCGAGATGTTGTCCGGATCTTCATACTTCAGCCGCACATAGCTCACCACATTGTGGACATGGCTGACGTTACGCGCATAATCCATCACACGCGCGAGCTCTTTCTGGTTCTGCGCCACACCCATCAGGTAGACGTTGCCGTTCACTGTGTCGATGTTGTAATTGATCGACTGGATATACTTATCAAACATCAGCTTTGTCTTGAGGCTGCTGGTGATCCAGCTGTCATAAATGGCACCCTTGACACCACCACCCTCGTCCACGGAAATTTCGTTGAGCACCTGCCGCACACCATCGGCCTGCCATGCCAGCCGGACAGCCTCGACACGCATGTCGGCAGTGGGGACGGAGCCTGTCAGCAGGACACGCCCTTCCTTAACCGTCACGTTCAGCTTGCGGAACATATCGAAATCTTTTTTGAACCACAGGTCGGCAATCTTGAGCTGGATAGCATCATCGGTCACCGCCGTGCGCAGGCCGCCCTCCTGCTGCGAGGCGACACCTACCGAGGCTCCCGCTCCCACCGCAAGGCTGACTGGATCGCAGCCGGATAGCAGCGCGGTGACGGCCAGAATTCCTACATATGAATATTTCATCTTCTCCCCCACATAGGCCTTCCCCAAGGCCATAATCTTAAACTTTAGAAAGCATCCGGTATGTGCTGCGGCCAGGCGCCGGGCGCCATGACCAAGGCATCAAACCTCATCTCACACTGATTGTACTCCGGATACTGCTGGAGGTAAAGTTCCGCCGCACTTCTGACGCGCAACTGGTTTTTTGCATGGATCGCCTCCGCCGCCGCTTCCGCCGTCTTGCGCAGCTTCACCTCGACGAAGACAACCAGATTTCCTTTTTTAGCAATTAAATCAATCTCTCCGACCGGTGTCTTAAATCTCTCTGTGAGAATTTTAAAGCCTTGGTAACGCAGAAAAGATTTCGCTTTAAACTCTGCCAGCAAGCCCTTGCTATGTCCGGTTTCTTTCATTCAGACTCTCTTCGCCACCGCAATCGCCAGGCGCGCGCCGGATTTGATGGCTTTGGTCAGCAGTGCATAACCATTTGCCTGTTCGGCATCGTGCTTGAGGCCGATATCGTGGTGTTCTTCTTCCTCGGCCTTGAATTTTTTGATGGCGGCGGCGAGCTTCTTTTCGCGCGGGTTATTCTTGAGCGCGGCGAGCTGCTCGGCATAGTGTTCTGAAATCACTTCCTCGACCGCGACGGTGCAGGCCATGGCGGCTTCCGCGCCCATCTTGGCCGTGAGCGCCCCAAGTGCATAACCAGTGATATGCCAAAGCGGGTGCAGCGCTGTCGGGCGCACCTGACGCGCGGCGATTTCCTTTTCAAAAAAATCCAGATGCACCTGCTCCTGCGCGGCCATATGCTCGACAAGCTTTTTGAACTTCGGCGCATTGCCGAGAACGGCAAGCTGGCCTTCATAGATGCGCTTTGCCCCGTATTCCCCGGCATGGTCGACGCGGATCATGCTGTCGATGCTCTCGTCACCTACCCTGTCGCCCGGCAATGTGCGTTTGAGTTTACGCGCCATGGTTTTTCTTCCTCAGCAGATAAACAACACCGCCCACCAGCGCAAGGGAGATCAAAAAATTATAGCCCGCCATGGAAATACCCAGGAATACAAAAGCCGGCTTGTCGCAGCGCACGATCTCCTGATGCTCCATGGCGTAGCGCAGTTCCTCGATCGAGGCATGCTTGGGAACGATATCGCCGCCGCAGGACGGCAGACCTTTCCACCATTCCTGCTCGACGCCCACATGGAACCCGGCGATGGCCGCACCCGCTAGAAAAACCAGCGCGGCGAGATATATCAGCGGCTTCGTGAGGCGCGGATATCTGAAGCTCACCAGCACTGCCGCAAGGCCGAGCGCGATATTCACCGCATAAGGCACGCGCTGATACAGGCAAAGGATGCAGGGCTTCAGCCCGAAGCCATACTGGCTGATATAAGCTGCGGACAAAGTGACTGCGCTTGCGATGGCAATGGCAGCAGCAAGATAACGCGGTGTTTGCAGATATTGAAACAGCTTGTTCATAGAAAGTATTTTAAGGCAAAAAATCCGCCAATCAACAAAGCTGTAAAAAGAATTGTCAGGTGTTCCAGATATTTTTCGACAAATAATTCGATGGGCCTGCCATATTTCCAGAGCAGCCCCGCGAGCACATAGAACCGGAGCCCGCGTCCGGCGATTGAAGCGATGGTAAAGGTCAGCAGGTTCAGCCGCGTCACGCCGCTGGCGATGGTGATGACTTTGTAGGGGATCGGCGCGCAGCCGGAGACAAATACGATCCACGCGCCCCAGTCGTTGAACTTGCTTTTGAAAACATCGAACTCATGCGTCAGCCCGTAAAACTTCAGGATATGCACGCCGATGCTCTCGAACAGGAAATAGCCGATGGCATAACCGAACAGCCCGCCGATAACCGAACTGACCATGCATACGGTCGCATAGCGGAACGCCTTGTCGCGGTTGGCGATGCACATCGGCATCAGCGCCACATCGGGCGGGATGGGAAAGATGGAGCTTTCAATAAACGATATCCCCGCCAGCCACCAGACGGCATGCTTGTGCGCGGCGATATGGAGCGTCCAGTTATATAAGCGGCGCAGGGGGTTGTTCATTGTTATAGCTATAGGGAAGGACGCCATAAAAAGCAAATCATTCCAGCCCCCATTAAGCGTCATACCGGCTTTCGCGGGTATGACGCACTGGTGTTTTTTTGAGTTACGGAATTTTAATTAAAAAAAACCGCGAATGGACGCGAATGGACGCAAATAGATCATTTTTAATTCACGTGTATTCGCGTCCATTCGCGGTTCCTGTTTTTGCCTATGAGCTTGTCTTAAAGCAGATTTTTTGGCAATATCATGACATCTCAATCACTTCTATAAAGCTGATAAAAACATGACCAAGAAATACACCATATTTTTCTGCATCATCTTCCTCTGCCTCACCCTCCCCGGCTGCGCGGGCCCCAACGGCACAGCCAGCGGAAATAATAGCGGTGCCCGCATATCGACGGATGTTTTTAAGTGGTGACCGCTTGCCGGATTTTGATTCGGCATTGTAGACTCCCCTCGAAGTCTTAAGAGACATACATCATAGCGCTGCCAACCTTGCTGAAGTTCAATGCTTTAACAATGAGGAACATGCTACATGGACAAATCTCTGCAGGACGATTCCCCCCGTAAACACTCTATCGTCATAATTTCCGACACGCATCTCGGGCAGAAGAACCGCCCGAATGGAAATCTCGACACATTCCTGAAAAACCTCGATTGCGAAACGCTCGTCCTGAACGGCGACATTATCGACGGGCTGCGTCTCGCCGGACGCTCCAAGAAAAGGCTCTCAGCTTACGACCTGAACATCATGGATGCCCTCAATGAGAAGATCGCCCAGGGCATGAAAGTTGTTTACGTTCCCGGCAACCATGACGAAGCCCTGCGCACCATGGACCTCTATGGCAAGACCATCATGGGCATCACCTTCGCTGAATATTATGTGCACAAGACGCCGGAAGGAAAAAGCTTCTTCATCTCGCACGGCGACCAGTTCGATGAACCGCTCCAGCACACCACGAATGTATCGTCGCGGCTTTTCAAGATCGGTGATTTTTTCTACGACAGCGCAGCCCAGGCCGACAGGCTGATCAACGCCTTCACCCGCGCCACGCTGAAAAAGGAATTCGACTTCTATGGCTTTGTAAGAAACGACGTCTATCGCCGCATTCTTCAATTAACAAAGGTATTTACAGTGAAATCTTCAGGAAAAACATTAATGCTGGAACGGTCCCTGCGTAACTTAAAGCAAGCTGGCAAGATTTTAGAAACACCCCCTATAGCAGAAGAGGATTTTAAAGAGTCTGCCGTGGCAAGGGCGCGTAAAGGCGGCTATGACGGCATCGTCTGCGGACACACGCATCAGCCCGAGCTAAGCAAGTCATCCGACGGCATCATCTACGCAAATTCTGGAGACTGGGTCCGTCACTTCAGCGCGCTTGCCATGAACAGCACTGGTGAATGGGAGATCATCCGTCAAAAACAAAAAGAGAAAAAATCCGTTGAGGCAAAAAAAGATTCCCATACCCACCCTCACTCTGCTGCAACGAAAGATATGTCTAAAACTGTGAACGATGTCTGGCCCCGCAAAAAATACAGCAGCATCTATAGTGGATACTAAAGGCGCGTAAAAAAAATATTGGTGATTGAAATAAAAATTCACCATTAACTGTTTACACAAAAATAAAAATGGGTATATTCCTCATTCGGGGAAGCGATCGGCGTGATTCCAGGGGGTGGAAG
>Ga0206962_1332_pt1 | contig 10371 bp, 10 predicted proteins | sample Alteio_BWOrgHeat_27_FD_153241 | JGI IMG/M metagenome (GOLD analysis project Ga0206962, IMG submission 153241) | Enriched cells from forest soil in Barre Woods Harvard Forest LTER site, Petersham, Massachusetts, United States -... | ecosystem: Environmental > Terrestrial > Soil > Temperate forest >...
TCCTTTGTCTTCAGGAAATATTCAATACTCCCTATTTCTGTCCGGGGCAGGATGCCAAATGGTATGCTTCGGCCGAAACAGTACCAGGCCCTACTACAGAGCTGATGGCAACCTATGCCAAAAAATACAATATGGTGATTATTGTTCCTATCTATGAAAAAGAACAGGCCGGTGTATTATATAATACCGCAGCTGTAATTGATGCCGATGGAACTTATCTGGGCAAATACAGAAAAAACCATATTCCTCACACATCTGGTTTCTGGGAGAAATTCTTTTTCAAACCTGGTAACCTGGGATATCCGGTGTTTCAGACCAAATATGCCAAAGTAGGTGTTTATATCTGTTACGACAGGCATTTCCCTGACGGGGCGCGTTGCCTGGGACTTAATGGAGCCGAAATCGTTTATAACCCCTCAGCAACCGTAGCCGGTTTATCCCAGTATTTATGGAAACTGGAACAACCTGCGCATGCTGCCGCCAATGGTTATTTTATGGGATGTATCAACCGGGTAGGTACCGAAGAACCCTGGAATTTGGGCAAATTTTACGGCACATCTTATTTTGTGGATCCAAGAGGACAGATCTTTGCCTGTGCTTCCGAAGATAAAGATGAGTTGCTGGTTGCCGACTTTGACCTGGATATGATTGAACAGGTAAGAAGCACCTGGCAGTTTTTCCGCGATCGCCGTCCGGAAACATACGGACCTATCACGGCACTTTAATCATTAAACAACACCTTATGTCTATTCAAAACAGCCGCCTGAGTAGTGAAGATCTGGAAAAGAATTTTTCCGATCTCCATCCTCCTTTTGATCATCCCGAAGGAGCGCTGCTCGAAGCCAATCGATGCATCAACTGTTTCGATGCTCCCTGCACCAAGCTATGCCCTACCAGCATACAGATACCGTTGTTTATCAAACAAATTGCTTCCGGCAATCTGAAAGGGTCTGCTCACACCATTTTTTCTTCCAATATAATGGGTGGTGGCTGCTCTAAAGTTTGTCCGGTAGAAAAATTGTGCGAAGGGGCCTGCGTATATAACCTTCTCGAAGAAACACCCATTGCTATTGCAAAACTGCAGCGCTATGCTACCGAAAAAGCCATCGATGAACAATGGAAACTTTTTACACGTAAACCTTCCAATGGCAAAAAAGTAGCCATCGTGGGTGCCGGCCCGGCAGGATTATCCTGTGCACATAGTCTTTCACTCGAAGGAGTGGATGTTACGGTGTTTGAAAAAGAAGCTAAAGGCGGGGGACTTATGACATACGGAGTAGCGGCCTATAAAGTAACACCCGAATTTTGTGAAGCCGAAGTGAAATACATTACTTCCATCGGTGGAATAGAAATCAAGTACAACCAGGAATTGGGAAAAACAATACACCTGGATGAACTGAGAAAAAAGCATGATGCCGTTTTTCTTGGAATCGGAGTAGGAATAGCACGTGGCTTGCAAATTCCGGGAGAAGAGCTTCAGGGTGTGGAAGATGCCATCTCCTTTATATACAACCTTCGCACAAGTGATTATTCCAAGGTAGGCGTCGGAGATAATGTAGCTGTAATAGGCATGGGCATGACTGCCATTGATGCTGCCACACAAAGTAAACGCCTCGGAGCAAAAGAGGTCACACTCCTGTACCGTCGCACAGAACAGGAAAAACCCTGCACCGATGTGGAACTTGAACTGGCACGCCTGGATGGATGTAATATCCTCTGGCTTTCGGCTCCCAAAGAGATAATAGGAGAAAATGGTAAAGCAAAAAAACTGGTTTGCTCCAAAATGAAACTCGGCGCTCCCGATGCTTCCGGCCGTAAATCACCGGTTGATACCGGTGAAACGTTTGAACTGGAAGTGGATATGGTAATCAAGGCTGCAGGACAAATCCCGTTCGAGGATCTGGTAACGAAATCGGCGATTGAGAATAAAGAAGGGAAAATAAAAATCGATAAGTCCGGCAAGACAAATATTCCCGGTGTGTTTTCAGGCGGCGATGCAGTAAACGGAGGAAAAGAAGTGGTGGATGCTGTGCAGGCAGGAAAAGATGCGGCTGAGGGAATACTGGAATATTTGAAAAAGCAGACTGGAAAATAATTTAAGATTTTTGATTTGAAAGAAGATATGTTTTAAAATCATAATTCTTAAATCTTAAATCTTAATTCATAAATCTTAATTCTTAAATCATAAATCATACGATGGCTGACTTACGTTCCGACTTTCTGGGCATCAAATCTCCCAACCCTTTTTGGCTGGCATCGGCGCCTCCAACCGATAAAAAGATTAATGTACTCCGGGCTTTTGAAGCCGGATGGGGAGGCGTGGTATGGAAAACACTGGGTACACAGGTAAAAAATGTTTCTTCCCGCTATTCGGCCCTCACTTATAACGGGCAGAAAGCAATGGGATTTAATAATATAGAGCTTATCTCCGACCGGCCTCTTGATATCAACCTGAAAGAAATCCGCGAAGTGCTGAAAGAGTTTCCCGACAGGGCCATGGTAGTTTCTTTAATGGCCGACAACAACAAGGAAAGCTGGCATGAGATGGTAAAAAAAGCACAGGATACCGGTGCTCATGGATTGGAACTTAACTTCGGTTGCCCGCATGGAATGGTGGAACGGGGAATGGGAGCTTCTGTTGGACAGGATCCGGAAATAGCCAAAATGGTCGTGGAATGGGTCATGGAAGTAGCACAAATTCCTGTTATCACCAAGCTTACACCCAATGTTCATTCGGTAGTACCTGCCGGAAGAGCTGTTACCGAGGCAGGCAGCAATGCACTGTCACTGATCAATACCATTCAATCGGTTACGGGAGTTGATCTTGATACCTTAGTTCCCAATCCAAATGTAGCCGGCAAATCGGTATTCGGCGGCTATTGCGGCCCTGCTGTGAAACCCATTGCATTAAAAATGCTTACCACGCTTGCTCAGGATGAAGTAACCCGCAAAGTGCCCATATCCGGCATAGGAGGTATCAGCACCTGGAAAGATGCTGCTGAATTTATTTTGCTGGGAGCCTCCAATGTTCAGGTATGTACCGCCGCCATGGTACAAGGTTTTCGGATTATCACGGATTTATGCGAAGGTCTTAATAACTGGATGGATGAAAAAGGTTATAAAACCATTTCTGATTTCCAGGGACTGAGTGTACCTTCTCTTACCCGTTGGGAAGAACTGGATATCAATTATCACATCATTGCCAATATCAATCAGGATAAGTGTATTCACTGCGGATTATGTTATATCACCTGTGAAGACACCTCTCACCAAAGCATTGATATCAAAAAAGGAATGCCCTATAATACGTATACCATCAAGGATGAAGAATGTGTAGGTTGCAACCTTTGTAAAATTGTTTGTCCTGTACAGGATTGCATTACCATGGAAGTTCACCGTAAAGCACCTGAATATCTCAACTGGACCGAGTTTCAGAAAAGAGGATTGCCGCTGAATGACCATTAATTAAATAAGAAGTCAGAAGACAGAAATCAGAAGCAACGTATTATCTTTAACACCCAATTCTGTCTTCTGTCTTCTGTCTTCTGTCTTCTGTCTTCTGTCTTCTGTCTTCTGTCTTCTGTCTTCTCACTTCTCACTTCCCCCCTCCCAACCGTATCGCTACATCCAGAATGAGCTCATTGGGTGATTGAAAGGTGGTATTGCTTGATCCGTTCGACATATTACTGAGTCCCTGATAAGCAAGTCCCACATTCAATAATCCAAGCTGTACATTGGCCCCTACCCGATAGCCTAAACCGGATTGCTGCAGATGCAAACCCGGATCTGCATTTTCGGATACCATAAACATCCAGTTATATACCGGACCGGCCTCTATTCCTATAAAATGAAAAATAGGGATCCCGATCATTACGGGCACTTCCAGTTTCCCATCTTTGAAATCGGCATTTTTGCTGGTTCCGTCTTCGTAGTTAATGTTCAGTTGCCCTGACTGATACCCTGCCAGCACCATGGGTTTGATATACAGAGGGCCCAGCCCGAACTTTCCATATACACCTCCTTCAAAACCCGCTATGCCTTGTCCTTTAGCAGCCGACATAGCGGTGTTTCTAAAATCACTGAGTTTAACAGAGGTGGTAGATGCGCCAATGAGTATACCGGCACTTCCGTTCTGTGCATTTATTTTTCCTACCAACATCAAACCGGTGAGGAAAAGGATACCAATGATTTTTGTTTTCATAATATGAAGTTTTATTTCGGTTAAATAATTAATAAAAACAATCAACCTTATCCATACCAAAAGCATACCACTAGCAATAAGTAATTATCACGCTGATTGACAGTTCTTTTTGATAATACGCAGCTGAAAACACTTTCCAGAAACGGGAAAGTATTCTATAAAATAAAAAAATTAGGGAGTTGGGAGATGCCCCTGCAGCTCTTCTTCTGACTTCTGATTTCTTTCTTCTGACTTCTATTTAGCCGTCTGCGAATACAAACGCAAAGAACCCAAAGCCGCTAATATGCTTCCAATAATAAGGATGGCTCCCAGTAGGAATGGAGCTCCAGGAAAATAAAACGAACCGCCTTTTCGGGTGAAAAAAGAAAAGAGATTGGTCATTAATAAAGGACCCACAACCATGGTAAGGCTGGTGAGGCCGGTTAAAGCACCTTGCAGTTCGCCTTGCTCATTGGCAGGCACCTGCCCTGCCATAATCCCTTGAAGGGCCGGCCCGGCTATGCCACCCAAACAATATGGAATCAAAAAAGCAAACATCATCCAGCCTTCATTGGCAAAAGCAAAGAGTATAAGACCAACGGCATAAAGACAAAGCCCAAGTATAACGGATCGTTTCTGTCCCAGTTTAGGATTCAGTACGCGAATCAATCCTCCCTGCACTATCGCCACCATTAAGCCTACAAATGCAAGCGAATTGCCCACCATCATTTTACTCCAATGAAATTTTTCGGATGTAAAATAGGTCCAGGTACTTTGTACCGCATGTGATGCGAGATAGATAAGTATATAAGAAGCCACCAATCCATAAATAACCGGATATTTTTTCAGGTGTTTTAAGGATCCTCCGGGAGTAGCTCTTTTCCAATCAAATTTGCGTCTGTTTTCTGGTTTCAGTGATTCGGGAAGAACAAAATATCCATACAACGTATTCAGTAAGGCCAAACCGGCAGAAGCATAAAATGGGATACGTGAACCATACGTTCCGAGAAGCCCACCCAGCCAGGGGCCAAGAATAAAACCAAGACCAAAGGCAACACCTACCATTCCAAAGTTCTGTGCCCTTTTTTCAGGGGTACTGATATCAGCAATATAAGCGGTAGCGGTTGTGATGCTTGCGCCTGAAATACCGGCCATAATTCGTCCTACAAAAAGCCAGCCTATAGTGGGGGCCACAGCCAGAACAAGATAATCAACACCAAGTCCTAAAAGGCTCAGCAAAAGAATAGGGCGACGGCCGTAGCGATCGCTCAGGTTACCCAGAATGGGTGAAAAAAAGAACTGCATAACAGCATAAGAAAACATCAGCCAGCCACCATAAGTAGCAGCCTGACTGAGATCTCCACCTATCAGCTCCTGTATAAGAGCAGGCATAATAGGAATGATAATTCCCAGACCAGTAATATCAATTAAAAGGGTAATAAAAATAAAGCCCAGTGCCGCACTACGTTTTTTTGACATCGTTTCCGGATATAGGCGTAAAAATACAAGGAATTTAATGCCTTTGTTCAGGCAGGAAGGATTTTCTCAGGAAAACAAAGGGTGATTCAGGATTTTGCTTTACCGCCTCCTGTAGATACAAGAAGCTCTCTTACATCTACATCCAGCACTTTAGCAATCCGTATAAGAACAGGTACACTTGGCTGAGCTTTATTGTTGCAGTAATTTGTCGTTACTACATAACTTTTCCCAATAGCTTTTGCAAGCCATGTCTGGGAACGTCCCTGAAATTCTAAAATTTCTTTGATCCTGTTCATCTGTTTCTTAAGGGGTACAACTATTTTCAACAGGAGTAGATAATAGTTTCTAGCAGTAAATATAGCTCTTTTAAATGTAAAACCTATATATAAAACACATGAAAAACGATCTAGGCTTAATCCATCACAAACTGTATTGCATTATTATATTTTAGTATATACAGTTATGTTATATTTATAAATAGTTTGCACACTGGCTGCAGGATTAAACACCTTTCAATAAAGGCTGCAACACCGTATTAAAGCGGGAAGTGGCAATAAAAAAGAGTTCCCGGTTGAAATGATGTTCATTGTACCAACCTGGATCCCTATTAATTATATCGGTAATGGATCACAGATCGATATAATGCAAATGTCCGTTAGAGAAACCACAAGTAAGAGATTGAAGCATGATAATGAAATCAGCAATCACTACACAAGAACCTTAACTGACAAGACTTTCGATTTGTTCACCTGTATTCGATTTATGAAGTGATCAGACTCAGTATAGCCGGGTTATCAAGTGCCCCATCTTTGCTGATTACTGTTGTCTTAAAGTAATATCTGACACCGGGTGTCAAGCCTTTATGGATATACTTTACTCTCAGCCCGGAATAAATAATTTCCCAGCTATCCGGTTTGGACGGATCGGTGGTAATTTGATAGATATAAGCCGCCCTCTTTAATGCTTTGTTATTCAGGATTACCTCCTCCGGCACAATACCCTGTTTAACACTGAATATCTTGGGAGCTCTTACCGCAGCTTTCTTTACCGTCATTCCGGCACTCAGTATAATCGATTCGGCAAGATCAGGGTCTGCATTGGCCACCGTTTCTACATAGGAAGCCAGTTGTTTCAATGAAACTTCAAGCACTTTGAGCACTGAATACATAGCACTGACTGCACCTTTTTGTCTGGTCTGTGCCACAGTATAAGCTGTCTGTACCTGAGCAATCTGGGTTTGTATGGTCGACAAGGAAGGAACTGGATTAGGAAAGTCTGCATTGCCACTCATTTGATCCACATATAAATTAGCATCAGCAATTATCTGAGGAACTGATTTTTTTGAAAGGAAAAGTGCTACACTCTTCTTATTCATTTTTGGTTTACTCATTGTTATATTTTAAAACTGTGAAGCCCCGTTTTTGTTATGAATCGTATTATTTATAAAACCTCATTTATAATACAATCACATTGCAAATAACGGGCAATATTTAAAGCTAATGCTGGAATAAAGACTCTTTTTTAATTCAACTTGTATATCATATTATGTTTTTGCAAACCCAATCTAAGCCTCTTTCCATCTACTAATCAATTGATTGAGTTGATTAAATGATTTTTTCGAGCCAAATAAGCTCCAACTATTCATTTTGCTTGGGAATGTATCATTTCATGTATGAAATTGATTAATTCCAATAAGGTGTTTTTAGTTTCTTCCGCAGTTATTATCGTTTCCCATATGGAACAGATAATTTCCAAACAGGAAGCTAAAGCTACCGAGCGGGAGGTTATTATTTATGATAGGGAGGTTATACTTATAGAAAGGGCAGTTGAAAATTACCAGAAGGTAATCCTGCCGTCCTCCATGGAAATTCAAGAATTGAAATGGGAAACGATCCTTTCTGAAAGGGTAATTATAAAATCTCCGAGGGAATCTATAGTTACCGGAAAGGAAATCATACATTCCCTGCCGGAATTCATCATATCCGGATGAGAATGGATATAAACCTACTCCATTTCATTAAGAAAAATATTTTTTCTTAACCGAGTCGGTCGAAAGCAATAAAATCAGTGGATTCGATGGGTCCTTTATAACCGTTCTGGCGCATCATCATGATGACTTGTCCCCGGTGAAAGGTAGCATGGTTAAATACCTGCCAAAAGATGGAGCTGTTGACGGTGGTAAACGGTTCTCCTTTCATATTTTTATAGGAAGTAGATTTACTAAAATAGGAGTCATCCTGGGACTGCAGAAACGCAAGATGTTTCTGATCCAGCACACTCAATACATCCATATCGGCACCTATTTTGGATGGAATACCGGTCAATGCCTGCTCCAGATTCATTTCCGTAAGTCGTGTATACCAGAGATATTCTGCATCAGCCATGTGAAGGATGGTTTTACGCAACGAAGTATGGCTTGACGAATTTTCCTTATCCAGAAATGCAGACCCTTCACTCTTGACCAGCTTCAACATGACGGAATTGGCCCATTCATTGTAATGGGCGTATTTGATAAGGGTTTGTTTCATATCCATTGCATTCACAGTTTTTAAATAGCGCAGTAAAATTAGGCTGAAAGGAAGGAGAAAACAAGGGAGCTCACATTATTTCGACTGGCTCTGACTATTTTCAGAATTTCTATGACACAACCGTTCACGCCCAGGTATGTCCGCATGTTCCTTGTTTGGAATCAGGGGCGGGAGCCAGCTGCCCGCATACGGGGCAATGATTATAATAAATGGTGTCTTTATGTGTTTCGGCAATCTGCGCTGCAGTCGTTTCCAGAAAAAGCTGATAATTTTGTTCTGTGTATTTTTTCAGATCTTCAGCATGAAGGTCATGCACAGCCAGCAATTTGTTTACTACTTCCTGATTCTCTTCACTTCCTTTCATCACTACCCGGACATTAAAAACATCCATATATTTTTTGAGCACAGCGGAAGCTTCCTTACTCATCAGGGGGAAATAGTTTTTTAATACATAATCCGATTCGGCTGGGGTCATGAATTTTGTTTTGACAAAGATAGGGGTTGTAATTGGCACAGCCGGAATCAGTACCGAAACGGCATAAAAGGTATAGGAGAAAGACAAGTGATTTATTCGGGGTAACTGAACAGTGGAATTTACTCCATAAATTCCAGTTCCTCCTGATTCAGAATTTTTACCTCCCGATGGCTTATCTCCAGGATATTACGGGCTTTCAATTTGGCCAGTAAACGCGAAACCGTTTCTCTTCTGAACCCGGTCATTCTGGCAATTTCTTCTTTAGGAGCATTAATGGTTCCACGGGAGTCTTTTAAGAGAAGCAGGACATATGCCAGTCGCCCCAGGGATGAGCCTGAAATCATGAGGTTGGTATACTTCAGGTTTTGTTCTAACCCCCGTTGTATATTCGAAAACATCGTTTTACAGATGGCTGTATTGGAAAGAACCAGTTGTTCTATGCTGGACTGTGGGATTGTACAATAGGAAACATCGCTGAAGGAGGTCGCGGTGACCAGGTATTTATTGTTGGCAAACAGGGCTTCCAGCCCCAGGTAGTCTCCTTCCTGCTTCATTCCGATAATCATAGGACGAAGGGAGTAATTGCCATATTCCAACTTTACCTTTCCGGAACGGATAATGTAAAACTGAGAAGCGCTTTTACGCTCCGTATAGATCACATTTCCTTCGGAAATATCCTCCATGGAAATATTCCCCTCCAACTCCGTCAGTTCCTTCTTACTCAACATGGAAGCGAAGCATTTGACAAATATTTTACACGAAAAACATGAATCTGTATTACCCATCCTCATCAACAAATTATGACACTTATTAGCAGGTTTTAAAGTAATATAATTTATACGAAAAAATATGTGATTCTGGTCACAGATCCTGAAAGTGAAGCGATTACCGGCGTAATATCCCTTTCCTTCCTAAATCCGAATTCACCTTATTGTATCTGACATTCGGAAAACATATCCCCGATAGAAATCGCTCGTTTCATATGTGTCAGGCCAGACTTTCGCATAAAACAAAATTACCTTGTTGTGATTCTGTATCCCATGACTTTCGTCATGTGCGAATATGAAACTTGTCAATATTGACAGGGGTTATACAAAAGCAGGATCCCTCCTAATAACTTTCTAATAACATTGGTAACTTTGAATTAACATTTTCTTTACTTACCTTAGACCTTCACACAGCAGTGAATATCCTACAGGATTCTGTTTTTATAGACAGCAGAACGTCCTGAACCACTCGGCCCAAACAAACCACAATGAAGACAAACAAACATTCCGCAGGGGCTGCAGAAAGCTTATTCCCTGCACACAAACATGAATTGCTTAGAAAGAGAAGAATACTGATTCCGGTATTATTATTTTTTGCGGCTCTCTCCACACAGCTTCCAGCCCAGCAAAACATTATGAAATACATTAAGGTGTATTTCACACAACCTGTTAATACCAGTTTATCAAGCGGGGTGAATGCAGTTTACCTCAACAATACGGTATTCGATACCCTCGCAGCATATATCAACAGGGCAAAATATACCGTGGACCTGGCCCAATATGAGTATCACACATACACTGGCGATCCTATTGCCACAGCCATTAATGCGGCCTATACCAGAGGTGTCAAAGTAAGATATATACAGGACAACAGCCAGGCATCAGGCAATACAGGCGTATCGTTACTGAACAGCGGAATCCATGTGCTAACGAGCCCAAGCG
>Ga0206962_1312_pt1 | contig 10332 bp, 12 predicted proteins | sample Alteio_BWOrgHeat_27_FD_153241 | JGI IMG/M metagenome (GOLD analysis project Ga0206962, IMG submission 153241) | Enriched cells from forest soil in Barre Woods Harvard Forest LTER site, Petersham, Massachusetts, United States -... | ecosystem: Environmental > Terrestrial > Soil > Temperate forest >...
CTGTGCAAAGCCAGAAACACGAAATTCGCCAGCAGCCCCAAAAGCAGGAGAAAAAATCCGATAATGTAAAAAGGAATAAAACGATCAGATGGTCTGGGTGCGGATGTCATAAAAAACCTGTTACTGGTTTGCGGTTATAAACACGGAAGAATGAGTGGCGGTTTCTCCGGTTGCATTATCTTTTAGCACAAAAATGATATCGCGATGAGACTGAGCGGAACTTGGCGCTGCAAGCATCACCTGATATTCCACTTCGCTGTCAGACGCAACCTGCAAATGGCTGGCAGGAGGTTCGCCCGCGCCCTCAATCTTTATGGAAGCGCTCGGCATATCCGACACAGAAATAGTATAATCGCGGTCGTCGTGGGTCATATTCATGATTTTGATAGTGTAATTATTGCGGATATCTCCGTTGCTTAATTTCACAAATAACGGATTTCTGTCATGAAATACGCGCAAATCGACTGGGGAGCGGGTAGCCAGATTATATGCCATGAATCCGCCGATGAGCAACATGACTATCACATAGTAAATTGTGCGCGGACGAACGATTTTCAACTGCTCTTTGAATGCCTCAAACTTGGCTTTAGCGTGAGTGCGGCTCCTCTGGTTGTTTTCGGTATCGTAGCGTATAAGCCCGCGCGGCCTGCCTACGATATCCATCACATTATTGCAGGCGTCAATGCAGAGTCCGCAAGCGATACACTCCATCTGCAGGCCGTCGCGGATATCAATGCCGGTCGGACACACCACCACGCAATTGCCGCAATCGATGCAATCACCGCGACCTTCCCAGCTATCACCAGCTTTGTGGTTTCCGCGTGGTTCACCGCGATCTTTGTCGTAGGAAACAATCAGCGTGTCTTTATCGAACATCGCCGACTGAAACCGCGCATAAGGGCACATATAGGCGCAAACCTGCTCGCGCGCAAAGCCTGCCATGACATAAGTGGAAAAGGTCAGCGCTGCTATCCAAAGCCCTACTGCCCAGGAAACATGAAAATGCAACATGCCTTGCAGTAGCGTTGGTGCGTCATTGAAATACAATACCCATGCGCCGCCGGTCAGCACCCCGATGACAATCCATATGATATGAGTAAGGGTTTTTTTCCATATTTTCGCAAACGTCCACGGGGATTTATCAAGCTTCATGCGTGCGTTGCGGTCGCCCTGCACGATGCGTTCTACCCAGATGAACAAGTCCGTCCAAACGGTTTGCGGGCAGGAGTAGCCGCACCAGACACGGCCAAACAGGGCAGAGACAAAAAAGAGCCCAATAGCGGCAAGTATAAAGAATCCGGCGAAATAATAGACTTCCTGCGGCCAGAGTTCGATGCCGAAGAAATAGGCGCGTCGCGCCGGTAAATCAATGAGAATGGCCTGAGAAGGTGCGTGAGTGCCGCGATTAAAACGCAAAAAAGGCGCGAAGTAATAAATGCTAAGCAATATTACCATATTTAGCCATTTGAGCTTGCGGTATTTTCCCCACACTCTTTTGGGATAAATAGTAAGTGGCTTGGCGAACAGGCGGATGCTTTCGCTCACGTGAAAACCTTATTGGCAATGGGAATATTCATACAGCTTACAATATAAGCTTTATTTTAAAATAATCCAGTCCCCGCTATATGACGCACTCGTACTTGATACGAGTGTCCAATTTGGATCCTCGCGTCAAGCGCGAGGAAGTCAATATGGGAAAATAATTCAAAAAATACTAAGCAGCTTTCGCTAATGCCAAACGCAGGCGGGAAAGCTTTCCGGAGATGGAATTATCAAGCATTTTGCTGCCGATGCGAATTTGAAGACCGCCGATGAGCGTGGAGTCTTCATGCAGATCCAACTCAATTTTTTTGCTTGTTGATTTTGCAATACTGGCAGAAAGAAGCTTCGCCTGATCATTGCTCAAAGCCTGTGCAGACGTCACTTTTACGGTCAGTTCGCCACGGCTTTCAGCAAGTTTGGCCAAATATTTATCGATAATGAGTGCAGAAAGGCCCAAACGGCGTTTATTGGTAAGCAACGTGAAAAACCCTTGAGTCAGTTCTGAGGATTTTACGGATGCTAAAATGGCAAGTATTGCTTTATTGGCAACTGATTTTGTAACTAACGGATTTACCAGAAATTTCTGTAGTTTATCGCTTCCGGAAAGCGCTGCTTTCAGGAGCAAAAAATCTTTCTTAATATTGTCATGCTGCTTTTTTTCGGTAGCAAGTTCAAACAAAGCGCTTACATAGCGCGTGGCGATAATATTAGCGTCAGAAGACATAACAATCCTTATAACATCGGGTCAGAAAACTTCGGGGATAGGCCGTAACATATTTATTTATCTCATGCAAGCGCGAGGCACATGCGGCAAAACTTGCCCATTGATAGCGCAGTAAATTCTACCTATAGATTGAGAACCGCCAAATCCTACCAGATTTCGATTGGTACAATAATTGCTCCTATTTCTTCCATATGATTCAGATAAATAACGTAATTTCCAGCTCGCCGCCCCCGGCGACGCCCCTTGTGCCTGCAGGCTCTCCCGCTTCCAGCACGGGCTCGGTGTCATTTGGCGATGTCATTGATGCAATCAATCCGCTTCAGCATATACCCGTTCTTTCTGGCCTTTATCGTGCGGCAACCGGCACCACCATTTCAGCTGGCTCCAAACTAGTAGGCGATACACTTTATGGCTTTGCACTCGGCGGCGGTTTAATAGGTGCTGCATCTTCGGCGATTTCTTCGGTGGCCGATGTTGCGGTTCAGCAAACCACCGGCGAAGATATCAGCCAGCATGTGGTGGCAACGGTTTCCTCGCTTACTTCTCCCCCTGCTAATGCTGCCGTGCCCTTGACCCCTAATACCAATGTAACTCTGGCACAAGCTGCGGCGGCGGCAAATTTACAGGCCATTGCGCAAACCTCTCCACTTACTACCCAGTATCTTCCGCCGCTTACCAATCAGCAGCAGGCGAGCGCCCAATATCAACGCGCTGCGGCACTTGATGCTATGAATAAAATGCTTGTGAAGTTGTAGGGGGGGTGTTGTTTGATCGCTCCTGCAAAAGCCTGCTGACTTTTGCAATGAGCCTAACAGCTTCGCTGACTAAAGGCTCGGCCTACTGGCCTCGCTCTTCACTCCCTGCTACTAAAATCAATTCTTGGATCGACCAGCACATAGACCATGTCGCCAATCAGGTTGAATACGAGGCCGAGTAACGTGAAGATATAGAGTGTCGCAAACATCACCGGGTAATCGCGGGTGATGGCGGATTCAAAGCCTAGGAGGCCTAGGCCATCGAGCGAGAAAATAATTTCAATAAGGAGTGCACTGCGGAATAATATGCCCATGAAAGCGCTCGGAAATCCGGCAATCACGATGAGCATGGCGTTGCGGAATACATGCCGGATGAGTACTTGTTTTTCGGTGAGGCCTTTAGCGCGCGCGGTGATGACATATTGTTTGCTGATTTCATCGAGGAAGGAGTTTTTAGTAAGCATGGTGAGGCTTGCAAAACCGCCCGCGACCATTGCAAGGATTGGTAAAGTCATATGCCAGAAATAGTCGGTTATTTTATTCCAAAAAGAGAGATCATGCCAGTTGTCGGAGACAAGTCCGCGTAGCGGAAAAATGCTCCAGTAACTACCGCCGGAGAATAAAATAATCAGCAATATTGCAAACAGAAAGCTCGGGATTGCGTAGCCGACGATAATGACCGCGCTTGACCAGACGTCGAACCGGCTGCCGTCTTGTACGGCTTTGCGGATGCCAAGCGGGATGGAAACAAGGTAGACGAGTAGCGTCGTCCAGAGGCCAAGCGAGATGGAAACGGGGAGTTTGGAGAGGATGAGTTTCATGATGGGCTCATCGCGAAAGAAGCTTTTGCCAAAATCAAAGCGCAGATAATTTCCGATCATTTTGAGGAAGCGCTCGAGTGGCGGTTTGTCGAACCCGTACATTTTTTCGATGTCTTTGATGAGGTTTGGGTCTATGCCTTGCGCGCCGCGGTAGGTAGTAGTAGCGTTTTCTGTGGCGAAGTTATTAGCGCGAGTAACGCCGAGCTCAGAGCTTGTACCACTGACCCGCGAGGTCGTATCCATATCCGCATGTTTGATGCGGGCAATCATCTGCTCCACCGGCCCACCAGGAGCTGCCTGCACAATGATAAAATTCACTGTCATGATGCCAAACAGCGTGGGTATAATCAGCAGCAAACGGCGAAGGATGTAAGTGAGCATGAGGTTTCTATAGCTATTGTAAACATCGCCATACTACAGAGACAAAATACGATTGTCAGCTATAACGATTATCTATAAACCAATTCTTTATTTCCGGGTTGAGCTCGCTTCATAGTATTCAGCGCATCTTGAATTTTTGCAGTGGTGAAATGACTACTTCCCGAATAATGCTCATCAAGATAGCCAGCACCCACATTGATATCTCGCGGACTTTGCCAGATAGGAGGCGTAGGCTCCAAAAGCATTTCTACGTTATCTATACCTTTTCCTGATATTGCTCCGCGCATTCCATTCCTTGCCACGCGTTCACAAATTTCCGGTACTATGGAGAAATCTGCACCCCGCAATGTATAAAAAGTCACATGATGTCTTGTTTTATCATTACCAATAAATTTAAAATCAAAGCTATTTACCTTTTCCCGCCAATGCAGATGCTCCTTGGCTATATCCACCATAAGAAGCAATCCGTTTTTTCCCAATGGTAACGCAATTAATCTGTCTGGCTGATTGCCATCGCGTATGTCAGTTACTAATTTAGGATCAATTACTCCCTTATCACACAATCTTTGTATATCGTAGGCGTCAAGTGCCTGAGCCACTTTATCACCAATGCCAGCAATAATTATTTTCTTAAAACCGGGTTTTTCCGAATCGATGAAATTTGCTATATTACCCGTGCAGAGCAAAGTTACTGAATCCATCATCAATTCAATATCTGTTTCCGAATATCCAAGTTGCTGCGCAATATGACGAAATGCGTTTTGTGATTCCATTAAGTGGCTGGAGCCAGAACTATTGGCCTGGAGATAAAGCTGTTTTAGCGTTTTTGCTACAATTTTTGCGTTGTAAGGTTTGCCGCTTATAGGATGCCATTTATTATCTTTTATCTCACCTTTGAGGTCTTTTCCCAATGCATTCAGAAAAGTAAATTCGGTGTATTTGAGTGCCTCGGGGGAAAAATATTCATCGGGATTTGCCCTGGATTTTTCCAAATTCTCCATGCAGTTCTCTTCGGACTCGTAAGATCCAACCAACATGCGAACAGAGGGGGCGTCATGAGTTGGAAATGCTGGAAGCCCCATGAGTTTTTGAGTTATATCAAACCAGCCATTTGCGAATTCAGTCTGTTTTGTTCTGGCTTTTAACAAACCTTCTGCAGTCAGTTCCGAATTATATTCTTCAGTTCTTTCTATGAATTTTTGTAAACGCGGGCCTATGTGAGTTGTGTGATTATCGTTCGTAAGCATACCGGGCATATAACTTATAGTGGGGCCGGTAATTATGAGGCGATTTTCCATAGGTGCTTCTTGAAGCTTTAATCCTCCCATGCCGTCAGGAACACGCTCTATAAATCGCATAATTTACCTGGATTTCAGAGGGAAAATAAACTAATCGCTAACTGCTTTATTTAATTCACTCAATTTTACGGCAACGACTTTTCCGGTGTTCTGATCGTACACCAAGCCGTCTCCTCTGGCACTTTTTGTTGCCCAGCCTTTTGGCGGAGAGGCATTTTCCAGCCTATTTACCAGATTAAGATTCTTTAACTTCAATGCTAAAATCAGAGCATAATCACCCACCGCTTTGCTTGCCTCGGGAAGCTCAGAATCGCCTTTTGGGAGCTCTGTTATCAGCCGGTTTAATAGTATTTGGGTTGAGCCGTCTTCTATATATTCAAGCGGCGTACCTTTTTTATCTATCATACAGCTTCCTTCGATAAAATTTTATTTTCCATATTTACAGCAAGCTCATGCAGTGAATTAAAAATATTCCTGAATGCCGCTTCAAATGTTTCCTGCAGTTCCGGGGTTATCGGGCGTTTGTTGGTTACGGTTTCCACATAAAAGGTAGTCAGGATATTGGCGGAGTTGATCACCTTTTTTACAAACGGTTCGCCGATTTCAAGCTGGATGTCACGGTTGGTAACGCCTTCATGGGCGATGGCCATGCGTACATTATCGGCCAAATCATAAATATGCATGATTTCGCGGTAAAGCTCTTCGGCCTTTTCCATCGTAAAATCTTCCGGAAGTGCAAGCGCTGTGTTTGTCATATTTCTCTCACTTTCACAAGTTTTGCCGACCACTCGCCCACAGGTTCAGCAGATTTAGGAGTTGCCCTAGGTGGAAGTAAAGCGTCGATCGCATGTTTCTTAAGTTCATCTTTATATTCGCCGCCACGCCATTTTTCTTTTTCTTCTACCTGTAGCCAGTGACCTTGTGAAATTTTCTTTTGTTCCTGTATGTAAAGCTTAAGCAATTCAATGCGCTCCTCAAAGGTGCTGCCTTTGGGGGCTTCCAATTCTGTGATATTCAAATTTGGTATATCATTTGCCATAGACTAACATTATGCAACAGACTGGTTAAGAATTGGTAAAGAAAATTAAGAATTTTTTGTGACTATGAGATTTACACATCGGGACATTTCCCATTGAATTTATCATTTAATCCACCAGGTTTGCGGGAAGCCATTGGAATAACGGGGCGTAACCTTGGGTTTTTCGAATTTATCCCAGTAAGCGAGGCGCCAAGCACCCAAATACCAGTTGGGAATGAAATAATTTTCGCGGAGTAACACCCGGTCAAGTGCTCTGGCAGCGGGTTGTAGCTCGTCCTCGTTTTTGGCGCTGGTAATTTTTCCAATCAAAAAATCAAGCACTGGGCTTTTTGTGCCCGCATGATTATTGCTGCCATTCTGGTCAGCTTGTGAGGAATGCCAATAGGTTAATTGCTCATTGCCGGGGTAAAACACCCATTTGTCATATACATCCATAATCGTATCGTAATCAAAGGTTTCTACGCGTTTAATATACTGAGAATCATCAACAATTCGTATTGTGGCGTCAATGCCGAGCCGATTTAAGGCTTTGCGCATGGGTGACACCACGCGCTCATATACTGCCGATTGAAGTAAAAATTCGATAGTGAGTGGCTCATTGGTTTTTGAATTTACGCGTTTGCCGTCTTTTATAATCCAGCCCGCATCGGTGAGTAACTTGTCTGCTTCAATGAGTTGCTCGCGGTTATTGCCAGATCCATCGGTTACGGGAAGTTTAAATTCGTGAGTGAATATATCTTCAGGCAGCTCATTTTTAAAAGGTGAGAGCAATGCTTTTTCTTCACCAGTGGGAAGGCCAGTTGCAGCGTATGGGGTGTTTTCAAAAAAGCTGGTGTCGCGCTTATAGGCGTTGAAGAACAATGTTTTATTCATCCATTCAAAATCGAGGCTTTTGCCGATAGCCTCACGCACGCGTGGATCGGAAAATTTACTGCGGCGCAGGTTAAATACAAATCCCTGCATACCTTGTGGTACTGCATTGGGAATAAGTTCTTTCTTAATTCTTCCATCACGAAGGGCGGGGCAGTCATAGCCAGTTGCCCAGACGCGCGAAACATTCTCCTCGCGAAAATCATACGCGCCAGCTTTGAACGCTTCGAGTGCTACCGTGTCGTCGCGGTAAATATCAAAACGGATCGTATCAAAATTATACTGACCGATATTGACGGGTAAGTTTTTCCCCCAGTAATCTTTGACGCGCTCATAAATAATGCTGTGTCCCTGCTCAACCGACTTTACTTTATAAGGCCCGCTACCCAAGGGTTGTTCAAGTGTGGTTTCATTAAATGCGTGCGTCGAAAAATATTTTTTGGAGAAAATAGGCATGGATGCGGCAATAAGTGGCAATTCGCGTTTGGTTAAATCGCTGAAGTTAAATCGCACGGTGGTATCATCAATCTTTACCGCTGAAGCAATATCGGTAAGGGATATGCGGTAAGTGGGATCACCTTCTTTTTTTAAAGTATCAAACGAAAACACCACATCGTCTGCAGTAATTTTCTCGCCGTCAGTGAAATGTGCTTCCGGGCGGAGGGTAAATTCTGCGTAGCTGCGATCAGGCGCAAGTTTTACACTCTTTGCAATCAGCCCATACATGGATTGTGGCTCATCGAGTGAGGCGACCATCAGACTTTCAAACACAATGCCTATGGCCGGGGCTTTATTACCTTTGACGATAAAAGGATTGAGGCTGTCAAACGCATTGGTGGAGCTGATTTTTACCTCACCGCCTTTTTTTGCTTCCGGGTTTACATAGTCAAAATGCTTGAAATCAGGGGGATATTTTAATTTGCCAAATACAGAAATTCCGTAAGACGCGATTGGCTCTGAAGTGGTGATGGCAACGGAGGTGACGGGTGCGGAAGTAGCAGCGTAAAGGGGCGTGCCCAAAAAGATGAAAATGAGGATTAATAATTTATACATACTTACCTTTTATAGGGGGCACGCTGCCCCCAATTTCTCTCCGAGAAATCTCCCCTGCGAGGTCGTCGTATAAAACTCCTCCGCGTACCCATGAGAGAAGATTTTCTATTTCTTCTCACTCCACGCGCCGGAAGTCTCTCCTGAGATTCCCCGGTCTTTGCGTACCGTGTCAAATATGGTGAGTGCTTGCGCTACCATAGAGCCGGCATCGCCGACATTGGCAGGCAACAAAACAGTGGTGCTGGTTTTGGCGAGCTGCTTAAATGCTTCCACAAACTGCTCGGCGACTTTGAGCTCAATCGCTTCACGTCCACCCGGGGCATTGATGGCGGTCGCCACTTTCTGAATACTTCCGGCAGTAGCCTCGGCAACCATAAGCAATGCTTCAGCTTCACCACGCGCACGGTTTATCTGATCAATCTGCGACGCTTCCGAGCGTAACACGACCTGTTGTTTTTCACCTTCTGCCACGTTGATTTGCGACTGGCGTTTACCTTCAGATTCCAGAATCACCGCGCGTTTCTGCCGGTCAGCAGAGACCTGCATTTCCATGGCTTTCAGTACGCTTGCGGGCGGCGTAATATTGCGGATTTCATAACGCATACATTGGATACCCCAGCTTTGCGCTGCGAGGTTTATCGCGGTCACAATATTCGTATTTAAGCGGTCACGTTCCTCAAATGCCGACTCCATAGTCAGCTTGCCGATTTCGGAACGCATGGTAGTTTGTGCAAGCTGAGTTACCGCAAACACGGGGTTGCTCACCCCGTAAGAAGCATGCACCGGATCCATAATTTTTAGGTAAATAAGCCCGTCAATGACGAGTGTTACGTTATCGCGCGTAATTGCGGTTTGTTCCTGTACATCCATTGCGTATTCTTTGAGCGAATGTTTGTACGCCACCGTTTCGATATAGGGCACAAGCAGGTTGAGGCCGGGTTCAAGCGCGCGATCAAATTTCCCGAGTTTTTCTACAATCCAGACCGACTGTTGGGGCACAATGCGGATGCCCTTAAATATGGCAACCACCACCACGATACCGATGGCAATTAAAAGAAATGTTATAAAACTCATGGCGTGTCTCCCTAACTATTTAGGTGTTTTTAGGAATTACTTTGAAAGTAGTGCCGGAAATCGATTTTATTGTAACATGGCTCCCAGCAGATAAAGAATCTATATTTGTCGAGTCGTCTAACTCGGCTTTCATCACCGTGCCCGACCACAAAACCTGCCCGGTTTCACCACGCTTTAAACCGCGCTCATCAACAATAGCAGAGCCACCCACTACATTATCTAACTCTGCATGATGCTTGCCTTTTATGCCGCCACGGAACTTGAGCATCGGCTTCCATAAAACCAGCGCCCAGAAAGCAGTGAGTGCCAGAAAACAGGCAAATTGTGCGCCGCTACTGCTCGCGTCTATGTACCCTGCTTCTATTAAAATGCCGGTGCAGATAGCGCCGAGTCCACCCAAAAAAATGCCAAGACCGGGGACAGTTGCGGCCTCAAATATAATGAGGATTGCACCGGCAATGAGCCATATGTAGGAAACATGCGAAGAAAGAGCATCCATAGCAATCCCCTCAAGTTATTTTGTTGGAAGCGGGAGCGGCTTGTCACTGAAAGTTTTATTGATGTAAGCAATCACGGCAGCGCGATCTTCAGGTTTTTTCAAACCGGCAAAACCCATTTTAGTGCCAGGTACAACGCTGGTTGGCGCGGTGATAAAATCAGACAAAGCCTGGAAAGTCCACGTGCCGCCCTTGGCTTTCATAGCGTCAGAATATTGGAATCCCGGCATGCTTGCCACTTTGCGCCCCACAAGCCCATATTGATTGGGGCCAACGCT
>Ga0206962_1331_pt2 | contig 10312 bp, 6 predicted proteins | sample Alteio_BWOrgHeat_27_FD_153241 | JGI IMG/M metagenome (GOLD analysis project Ga0206962, IMG submission 153241) | Enriched cells from forest soil in Barre Woods Harvard Forest LTER site, Petersham, Massachusetts, United States -... | ecosystem: Environmental > Terrestrial > Soil > Temperate forest > O...
TTCCATATATTGCCATGTTAGTGTTTCCATACAGGGTCTTCAAAAGGCTCTTCAGGAACATCGAAAGGATCCGGTTCATCATCTTTATCCGGAAATTGTTTTGGCAATAAGGGTATTTCAATCGGGGCAAGCTGAAAGGATGTGTCTTCCGTTTGTTTTTTTTCTTTAAGACCAGTCATGATAGAGCATGGTTTGGTTCATGTATACAAAGGTAGTGTAGGGAGGAGGGCTTGTCAAGCATAAAAAACCTGAGCCCGAATGAAATTAATCATTCGGGTAAGGGAGATCCGTTACCGGAGTAGCTCAGGCGGCACTTTCCTGAAAAGGAGCATTATATTGGGCTTTTAAAGGAGACCGGTAACCCGAATTGATAAGGTAATATCCAACCGGAGTATCGGGGTATCCATGAAGAAGACAGAGGATGTTTTTTCGTTGTACGGGCTGATCGGCTCTTGCTAATTTCAGCAGTAGGTGATTGGGTGATTGAGCTTTCCAGCGACTTAGGTTGATGGGATTAGTAATGGCTGCGTACATATTGGAGCAATCCATGAGTTCAATCAGGTGGTAAGCTCCTGTATCAAAGCCGATTTTACTGGGAGTATAGCAGGCATCGATCAGCATGATGATGCCGCCGCTATCGGGAATATTGTTCAGGGCGGCGGTCCGGTCGCTAATATCCCATAGTCCTTCCCAAAATAGTTTCAGCTCTTTCATGTTTTCGATGTATTCAAGAATGTCAAAGTATAGTCTGTAATACTATTTACTATATAAAAATACGAAGGTGGGGCACTTTTGTAAGGGACAAAAGGATGCCCTCTTGACGTTCATATTAGGGTTCATAAAATATAAAAACCCCTTTGTGATGAAGGGGTTTTTATATTTGAGAAAAGGAGCCGGTGTAGGCTGCAAATGAGTTTATAAGGAACGATGTTCCTTATTGAGGCAGATCCTGAACGGCTACTATTCCGATAGTTGGGTAATAAATAACGTGTCCTCCGTTTGCCAGAGTCACCAGGTAATTACCAGATCCATCGTTCATTAGGGTTATAGAGCCGACTTTGAAACCAAGATTTTGTACCAAAGTATTGACCTGAACAGTGATGTTGGAAGAGGCGGCTGCAGTAGGAGCAGGGGTGGCACTGCCAGGTGTGTTTCCGGCAATTACGTTACCGGAAAGGAGCAGGGTGCTACTGAGTAACAGGGCTGCGAATGTTTTGTAGATGATGGTTTTCATGGTCAAGGGTTTTAGAATTAGTTAGCTGGTGCTCGTTTTTTTCAGGTTATCTCTTGGTACAAAGTAACTATCAATCGGAGGCATAAAGGGAGACAGATCTAGATAAGTTTGACGCTCATACCAGTCTGAATTCCCAAACGACATTGGATAATTAGACCGGAAAATTAAGAATAGTATGTACATTTATGTAATTTTATTTGACGCTCATATTAGGTTATGGATAAGTTACATTTTCTGCTGAGCAATCTTTCGGGTCCCCAATGGAAAATGCTCCTGAACTACTTACGCTATTTTTCTGTCCGAAAGGATGCTGATACTCAGCTTATCCGCCTGGCAGAAATTATCCGGGGTCATAAGGAAACCAGCCCATCGCTCGACGATTGTTCAAGGCTTTTGTATGGAAAAATGAATTATAATGCCATTCAGAAGGCCAAAAGCCGTTTGCAACGAAAAGTGGAAAATTTACTCCTGCTGGATACAGGGACTGAAAAAAGATCAGACGAACTGGATGAACTGGATAAAAATGTCATCCAGATCAGAAGAAAAGTAACCCTATTCCATATTATCCTCCTTCATAAAACCGATACGAAACAGTTTCTGAATTCGGAAATGGAAGAAATAATACGGCTTTCCAGAAAGTATGAACTCTATTCAACCTTGGTAGAGCAACTAAAATATAAAAAGTGGATGTATGGCTTACGTCAGGGAAAAAAAATATTTTCTGAAATAAACAAAGAGATCGCTTTTTATCAACGCTGTAATGATGCTCTGAATAAAGCTGCAGATTGCTACTACCTTGCTGTTATACGTTCCGTTCATTCCAGCAAATCGGATCTTGCTACGTTTAGAAAATTTCTGAGAGAAAGTATTGGCAGTTTACGGAACGAGTTTCAGGTAACCCAGTCCCCGCTTGTTTTTTACTACACAAAACAATTGGAAATTATGTTGTACGATTCGGAAAATGACCTGGAAGCCGCACGAACGGCTAGCCTGGAAATGATCCGGATCATTAATGAGCATAAATCTGTTTTCAGAAAACAACGACTGGCGGTGGCATATGATCATCTGGCATCCTGTGAAATCAGATCGGGTAACTACGAAAGTGCAGCCCATTTTGCCCTGGATTCAAAAAAATATTGTAAACGCAATACGGTTAATTATTATGCCGCAATTGAATACGAATTCCTTGCCCGCTTTTATCAGGATGATTTGAATGGCAGCCAACGGCTAAGCCAGGAGCTTCTGAGAAGCGTAAAAAAGGAAATGGGTGATTTCCTGTTTGCCAAATACCTGTTTTATCAAAGCAATGTCCTTTATATGCAGCAGAAATTTAAGGAGACATTGCGTCTGCTTAATTATAAACTCCAGCTTAGCAAGGATAAACAGGGATGGGATGTAAGTATCCGAATTCTTAAAATTCAGACACTTATTGAATTGGGCAGACTGGATGAAGCAAGTACTCAGGTAATTAGTTTGCTAAAGCATGCCGACAGATCCTTTTCGGGTTCCGAATTAAAGCCCAGGGAAAAACTGATCATCAGAACATTGCGTATGCTTAACAGAGAAGGTTTTTCAGCCTCCCGTATCCGGGTCAAAATAAAAAGGTTCACAGCGGTTTTGACTGAAAATCCGGCCTACCAATGGGAACCTCTTTCTTCTGAACTGATTCCTTTTGAAAAATGGATGGACTCGCATTATTTTTCTGCGAAAAAGATAAGTGTTGAAAAATAACTGACCACGAAACAGAGATTATTCAACAGGAATTAAGCAATATCATTGACAAGAGATGTCTTTAATGCGATGAACGTTGCAAATACCGGGATAAGATATATTACGTATAAATGCTTGATATCCAGCTTTTCAACTGTAACTTTGCGATATAATATCCGTATAAGGATTAAAGCTATCAAAGAGTAATAGAATTGAATTAGGGAGTAACTGAATTAAGAGTATCCGCCAACATCTACACTTTTTTGATGAAATCATTTAGTACTCAATTCATTAGGAATTGGTTCATTTCTTTTGTTGTACTGGCAACAGGACTGTATAATAACGTCCTGTCTCAAAGTATGGCTAATTATGCTGTTACCCGATCTACCGGCATTGCTTATACTTCTATTGCTGCTTCAGCAACGGCTTTTTCGGGCTGGAGAAATGCAGCCAATCTGGATGATAACCGAAGTACGCAAACACCTATAGGTTTTGATTTCTGGTATGACGGTGTGCGTTATACTCAATTCTCCGTTTCTACCAATGGGTTTATTGATTTTTCAGCCAATGCTGCTGTAGGATCCGGAGCAGGAGCTTATGGAAATACCAACTCCCAGTTTTCTTCTTTCCCTACCGGCACTTATCTGGCGTTGGCCCCTTTATACTGTAACCTGGAAACACAATCCGGAACGGCCGCTTTAGGAAGTAGCATTTTTTATGAGGTAACCGGCTCTGCTCCCAGCCGGATACTGACTATTGAATGGCTCGCTATGGCAGGCTCCGGCAATACTACACCCAGCCTTAATTTTCAGGTAAATCTGCATGAAACGACGGGAATTATTGACTATGTATATGGCACCATGACACCGGGGACTTTTGCATTTGCTTATACCTGTGGTATTAATGCCAGTACAATGGGGGCTGTTCCGTCGGCGGCACAGCTTAAGACACAACAGACCGTAAATACAACCACCTTCAGTAATGCCCCTCAGAACGCATTGGCAACATTACCTACCAGCAATTCTAAATTGACATTTACTCCTCCTGTGCCGGCTAACCCGGGATCCATATTAACTTTTACCGGGGTAAGCGGTAGTGGTATGACACTCAACTGGACCAATTGGGCCGCGGGTAATCTGGGGTATGTTATTTATAATTCGACAGACAATATCAATTTTACATTTGTTTCTCAAACAGCGGTGAATGCAATTTCACTGGCAGTAGCCGGCTTACTTCCTTCAACTACTTATTACTGGCAAGTGTATGCTGTTAAAGAAGGGACGCTAAGTACTGCATTAACAGGTACCAAAGCCACGCTTGCCAAAACATCCAAGGTTTCAAATGCCACCGGCAACTGGAGTACCCCGGCCACCTGGCTTCCGGTTGGTGTACCGGCACTTACTGACAGTGTAACGATAAGAACCGGCAATACGGTGACCATGGATGTAAACGGAGTTTGCAATGCTCTTAACGTCATCGGTACATTAAAACTTGGAAACAATGCTACTGCACGAACACTCAACGTAAGTACCAATATTACTGTCAATGCTACCGGTTTGCTGGAATCCAACAATGCATCAGCAGCCACGCATACATTAACCATGTCGGGAAATATTACCAATAACGGAACAATCAATTTTGCTACCGCAGGCACCAGTTTGTGTAATGTTGTTTTTAATAATACCAGGAGCGGAACAATTAGCGGTACAGGGGCTACCAATAAATACAACCGGATAACCCTTAATATGGGTAGTACCGCAAATAATATCATGGATATAACAGCATCCAATTTTTCGGCAGCGGTCAATTTTCTCACCCTCACCAATGGCACTTTCCGGCTTTCAACTGTGAATGCAGTTAATGTGACCCCTTTTAATGTTGCCTCAACGATAGGCAGTACGACAGGACTCATTGTTAACAGTGCTGCTGCTACAGTTAACACTACGGCCGGAGTTATCACCCTGACAGGAAATATTACAGTAAACAGTGGTATACTCAATATTGGAAATGCAGCAAACGATGATTTACTGGCCAGCGGAGGCGCTCTGACAATTAACGGAGGAAGTGTAAATGTGGCCAGTAAATACTATGTGCCTAATGTGAATACAATTGGCAATTTTACCATGACTGCGGGGACACTTACCGTTGCAACGGTGAGTTCTACCAATGCTGCTATTGCACCATTTCAACTGAACAGCCCAGGCTCGAAATTTAATATGTCGGGCGGAACCATTGTTATTCAGCAGGAGGGCGGTACCGGAGCCCAGTTTCTTGGATATGTCAACAACAATACCACTACAACCTTTACAGGAGGGACATTACAAATAGGAAATGCCTCTACACCCGCTGCCCAGACTATTTATATCAATACCAACGAGCCTATCGGAAATCTGGCAGTAAACAATGGTACTGTATCGGCAAAAATATTTACCAATTCGATTACCGTCAATGGGAATGTAAATGTTATAGCAGGTACCCTGGTAGCTAATAACCTGAATATTACGCTCGGAGGAAACTGGATTGATGCCGGGACTTTTACTCCGGGAACGGGAACTGTTACTTTTAACGGAGCCAGTGCAGCATCAATTACCAAAGCAGCAGGTGAAACATTTAACTTACTTGTTATTTCAGGTACGGGGATCAAATCACTTGGCGGGCCCATTACCGTTTCATCTAATCTCACTATTAACGCCGGAGCCACGTTAGATGCCAGCGCATCTAATTATACCATCAATGCAAATGGAAACTGGCTGGATAACGGAACCTTTAATGCCAGATCAGGACTGGTTACCTTTAACAGAGCTACGGCCCAGACAATTACCAAGGCAGCCGGTGAAACATTCAATAATGTAACCCTTACGTTAGCCGGAGTTAAAACGCTTGGTGGCCCTGTAACTGTGAATGGAAATCTCACCAACACAGCATCGACACTTGATGTAAGTGCCGCTTCTAGTTTTGCCCTAACTGTAAATGGGAATTGGCTTAATACAGGAACTTTTACACCCAGAACAGGTACCGTAACCTTTAATGGTACAGTTGCACAGACCATCACCAAGGCAGCTGGAGAAACATTCAGCTCGGTTGTGTTTACCAATACAGGAACCAAAACCCTTGGAGGACCATTTACTGCTTCCGGAAGTCTCACTATAGGAGCCGGAGCTACACTGGATGTAAGTGCAAGTAATTATGCAATCGGCTTGAAAGGTGCATGGACCAATAACGGAACATTTACGTCCCGAAAAGGAATCCTTACCCTGAATGGTGCTGCAGCCCAAACAATAGGTGGAACAGCTCTCACCAACTTTTACAGTATAACACTTAACAATGCTGCCGGTGCAACCATTACAAGGGCTGAAAATCTGGTTGGTACGCTTACCCTTACAAGTGGAACATTTACCACCACCGGTCAGACCTTTACATTGATTTCCACTGCCAGTAATACAGCCCGTATCGGACAAATTACAGGCGGTAATTTTGCAGGGAATATCGTTATGCAACGCTATATTCCGGGAGGAGCTACCGGGTGGTATTTTTTAGGTGCTCCGATTTCTGCAGGGCTTACCCTTCAGGATTGGGCAAGCAGCTTTTACACCAGTGGATTTACCGGATCTTCAGATCCTTCTTACGGTTTTGTAAGTATATACTCTTATAAGGAATCAGTATTAGGAATACAGGATTCTGGATTTGTTCCTGCCACAAACACCACTAATCCGGTGGCAATGGGACAGGGCTTTTGGGCTTATGTAGGTCCTGTTCCGCTTACCGTAAGCACACATGGCCCTCCGGGAAAAATGAACTTCACCTTTCCAGTTACGTATACCAATTCCGGAAGCCCTCCGGATGACGGATGGAACTTAGTAGCAAATCCATACCCATCTTCTATCGACTGGAATGCTGCAGGATGGACAAAGACCCGAGTAAGCGGACAGATACAGATATGGAACCCGAATACAAGTACTTTTTCGACCTATGTTGCCGGAGTGAGTGTAAACGGTGGAAACCACAATATAGCTTCCAGTCAGGCGTTCTGGATTCAGACAACGGGGGCGGCCCCTTCGTTGAAGCTGACAGAGGCCTGTAAGACCGCCACAGATACCATATTGTACAATATGGTGCCAAATTATTTAAGCATCCTGAAATTGCGTCTTACAGGAAACGGTTATTATGACGAGACGGCGATTACCTTTAGCGACAGTGCTTCTATACATTATGATCCTAATTATGATGCTCTCAAATTTTTCAGTTCCAATCCGGCTGTTCCCAACCTGTCCACTCTTATAGATGGAAAGGATATGAGTGTCAACAATCAACCCTGGTCAAACACTTCTCTGTCTATTCCATTGAGGGCTATTATCGGATCCGGTACATCCGGAATGTACACCATTAACCGGGATAGTATATTAACTCTGCCATTGGGAATCTGTCTGGTGATGGAAGACTTGGCAACTGGAACAATGACGGATCTGCGTTCCACCCGGTCTTATACTTTTTATATTGCGGATACTACCGTGGCACCTCGCTTTATTATACATGTGGGACTACCTCTTGCAAAGATTACGCTGCCTACAGTTTGTCCCACTTCAACAGATGGAACTGCTATTGCACAGGGAGAAGGACCTGGAGCCTGTACTTATAAATGGTATGATATAAATAATAACCTGCTTAAAACGGATAATAATATTGTTGGCAATGATACCCTTTCCAACCTGGCATCCGGAACCTATAGTGTAGTGGTAACTGGTAATGCAGGATACTGCAGCACATTGAATGATACGTTTTCTGTCGTGTCACCTCTTCCGTTTTCCGTTTTCAATACCATCACGAATACCAGCTGCAGGAGTACCAGTGATGGAGGGATAGGGATTAATGCCACTTTCGGCGGAACTACGCCTTATATGTATCAATGGTCTAACGGCATGTCGGGTACATCGCTTACCGGGCTTTCAACAGGCAACTATACGCTTTATCTGACAGATGCGCATCATTGTTCGTATTCAGCAACCTATTCTGTAGGATCGAGTTCAACTTTGCAGGCTCTTTTTACTGAAAATGCAGATACTGTTTATCTGAATTCAGGGGGACAAATATCCTTTATCAATCAGAGCGCAGGTAATCCTGCCGAAACATGGAATTTTGGGGATGGAACCCCTGTAAATACTACTGTAAATCCGGTACATCAATATTTGACACCGGGTACGTATACAGTTTCGCTTGTTGTGGGTGATGGAGTATGTAATGACACGGTGAGACATACAGTTGTTGTCATGACTTCTGTTCTTACGAATGTATCATCCCTTGTTTCAGATCAGAATGTAAAGATAACACAGGAGCAAGGGGCTTATTATGTTCAGTTTTTCATGGATCAGACCACAGATGCGGTAATAAGTGTGTACGATATGCTGGGGAATAAGGTGATGAAGGATATCAGTTGTTCGGTTTACAGGGATAAGGTGAGGGTTCCGCTGGATGATGTTGCTCATGCGATGTATATGGTCTCGGTACATATAAAAGGAACTATGGTTAATCATAAAATAGTGCACTGATCTTTTTTTCGATAAATGATTCAATCTCCGGAGCTGCCTTCGGAGATTTTTTGTTAAATGAGCGTCAAACATGTAAATGATTTGTCGTTTCAAATTGCATATTCTCCGGTTACATTTGGACTATGAACAAACCAAAGATCATACAACCATGAAAAACCGATTTTCGAGAAGAGCCCATATCAGCGAGGCAGAATTCAAATTGATCCTGAAATATTTTTGTCAGGAAAAAACAGCCGTTGAAATATCTGAAATGACAGGTATTAGTCGGGTAACGGTGAATAAGTATCTGGGCGACATTCGAAAGATGATCCTGCTGTGTGATGATGATTTGTTAAAGCAGGATGCCCGGAGGCTTTCAGCGAGTACGTTTACAGATCAACGTAAGAACAAAAAGAAAAACGGGGATCTGGAATCCAATGCTGGGAAGTCCGGCAAAAAGAACATTATAACAATGGCAGGAATTGAAATGGAAGGAAGTAAGCTGAAAATTACTCCTATTCATGAACTTCGCAGAAACCGTTTTTTGCATCTTGCCCGGAGCAAGAAAGCAGGTGCCAAGAAGGATGGCTTTTCACAAAAGTTCTGTGGCCTGGTAGATCTGAAAGAAAGACAATACTATAGGCTTAATGGAGATACGACCTCCAAAAACGGGCGAGGGGCTGCTGTACCGAATGCCGATCGTTTATGGGAAATCTTTCGTAATCGGATTCATCGTAGCAAAGGCCTTGCATCGAACACGATTTTTCTTCACTTGAAGGAATCAGAGTTGCGTTGTAATTACCCCAGAACAGCTATTTATGCCATGCTGCTCAAAGTAATGCATCGTCGCAATGTGGAAGTAGAACGTGCCGCCTGAAAAAACAGCAGTGGTTTTAGGTTTGTATTACACCTACATTATAAGGTTTGGTAAGTGGTGCATGGTTTGCCATCTCTATTCCCATGGATATCCATTTACGGGTATCGGCAGGATGGATGATGGCATCCAGCCATAACCGGGCAGCCGCATAATAAGGAGATGTTTGAACATCATATCTATCCTTTATGCGGTTAAATAATTCACTTTCCACTTCGGGAGTAATGACTTCCCCCTTTGCTTTTAAGGATGCTATTTCTATTTGAACCAGCACTTTTGCCGCTTGGGAACCTCCCATCACAGCCACTTGTGCTGTGGGCCATCCCACAATGAGACGAGGGTCGTAAGCTTTGCCACACATGGCATAATTACCCGCTCCATATGAATTCCCGACAATAACAGTAAATTTCGGCACTACGGAGTTGCTCATAGCATTTACCATTTTGGCCCCATCTTTAATAATTCCACCTTGTTCAGAGCGGGATCCTACCATAAAACCGGTTACATCCTGAAGAAATAGCAATGGAATTTTTTTCTGATTACAATTCATTATAAACCTGGCCGCCTTATCGGCAGAATCAGAATAAATCACTCCTCCAAACTGCATTTCACCTTTCTTGCTTTTTACCACCTTACGCTGATTAGCAACAATACCAACAGCCCAACCGTCTATTCGCGCCAGGCCGCAAAGAATACTTTGACCATATGCCTCTTTATACTCTTCAAATTCCGAACCGTCTACCAAACGTTCTATGACCTCATGCATATCATAAGGCTTCTCCCTGCTATCCGGAATAATTCCAGGTAATTCGGTAGGGTCCTTTTTAGGAGACTGGGCTGTGACCCGGTCAAAGCCCGCTTTATCATAATCACCTACCTTATCCATGATATTCCGGATACGTGTAAGACAGTCTTTATCGTCCAGGCATTTGTAATCCGTCACTCCCGATATTTCGCAGTGAGTTGTTGCGC
>Ga0206962_1255_pt3 | contig 10256 bp, 6 predicted proteins | sample Alteio_BWOrgHeat_27_FD_153241 | JGI IMG/M metagenome (GOLD analysis project Ga0206962, IMG submission 153241) | Enriched cells from forest soil in Barre Woods Harvard Forest LTER site, Petersham, Massachusetts, United States -... | ecosystem: Environmental > Terrestrial > Soil > Temperate forest > O...
GCCTTGGGTTGACATTGATGGTAACGGTATTGGAGGCAGTACAACCCGCAGTATTCTTCTCTGTCAAAGTATAAGCAGTCGTTACTGCAGGAGAAGGTGTTACCGAGGCAGATGTAGAAGTAAATCCTGATGGGGAACTCGTCCAAGAATAGGTGCTACCAGATACGGAAGTACCGCCAATGGAGGCCGACTGCCCATTGCAAATTGTAGATCCAGTGCCCACCGCAGCCGCAGGAAGCGAATTCACGGTTACGGTTACCGTACCTGTCTTAGAACAACCCGTAGCAGTAACTTTCTCGGTAAGGGTATAGGTGGTGTTTGCTGTCGTGGATGTTGTTGGGTTGGATACCGTAGAAGAACTCAGGTTCGTGGTTGGTGTCCAGGAATAGGTATTGCCCGTGATGGCTGTTGACCCGATAATGGTTGAAGATCCGTTGCATATCGCTACTGCTGATCCAGCATTGGCCGCAGGCAGCGGGTTCACCGTGATCACTACAGAATTGGTCTTCGTACATCCCGTGGTTGGGTTGGCCTCAGTCAAGATATAAGTAGTCGTTGCTGTAGGCGTCACACTAGCAGAAGATGTGGTGGACGTATAGCCTGATGGGATACTGGTCCAAGAATAGGTGTTGCCACTGACTGCCGTAGCACCGATAGATGCTGCTGTACCCGCGCAAACTGCAGAACTGGTGCCAGCATTGGCCGCAGGGCTAGCGTTTACGGTTATGGTCACTGAATTGGTAGTTGCACAACCTGATGTGACACTTTCCGTAAGGGTATAGGTCGTAGTTGCCGTTGGGCTCACTGTTGGGCTGGATACAGATGAAGTGAACCCGGATGGACTGCTGGTCCAGGAATACGTATTACCCGATACCGCAGTGCTGCCAAGTTTATAGGAACTCCCGGCACAAATGGTGGCTGGTGATCCCGTAATGGCAGAAGGTGCTGGATTCACAAAAACCGTAACGGAATTGGAATTGACACATCCGTTGGAGTTCTTTTCTGTCACCGTGTATATAGTGGTCACTGATGGGGTGACTGAAGCACTGGAAGCCGTGGAAGTAAACCCTGATGGGGAACTGGTCCAAGAATAAGTGCTACCAGAAACTGCAGTAGCACCTATAGAGCTGGTACCCCCTGGGCATACCGCAGAATTGGAACCTGCGCTGGCGGCGGGCAATGGATTAACCGTTACCGTCATCGAATTGGATTTTACGCAACTGTTCGAATTGGTTTCCGTCACTGTATAAGTGGTTGTAACCGTCGGATTGGCTGTCGGGTTTGAAGAGGTAGAGGTAAACCCAGAAGGTGAACTGGACCATGAATAGGTGCTTCCACTCACTGCCGTGGCCCCGATGGATACGGGTGAACCCGAACATACCGTTGTATTAGAGGCTACCGCTGCTGCAGGAAGGGCATTTACGGTAATAGTCACCGAATTGGATTTTTTACAGCCATTCGAATTGGTTTCCGTAACGGTATACGTAGTGGATACGGTTGGGGATGGAGAAGGATTCGAAGAAGTGGAGGTAAACCCACTTGGGCTGCTGATCCAGGAATAGGTACTACCCGATACCGCTGTGGCACCAATAGCAATAGGACTACCGGAGCAATCGCTGGTATTTGCAATAACCGCTGCGGCTGGAAGGGCGTTGACCGTTACGGTTACGGAATTGGATTTGACACAAGTATTTGAGTTGGTTTCCGTCATGGTATAGGTAGTGGTGGCGGAAGGCGATACGGAAGGGTTGGAAGAGGTAGAAGTGAACCCTGATGGCGAACTGGTCCAAGAATAGGTACTTCCCAATACTGATGTAGCCCCAATGGAAACGGCAGGGTCGCCCAAGCAGATGCTCACATTGGATGCCACTTTTGCCGCTGGTAATGGATTCACGGTTATGGTTACCGTATTTGATTTGGTACATCCTTTTGCGTTTGTTTCCACAAGGGTATAGGTTGTGGTAGTGGTAGGTGCAGGTGCAGGGTTGGCCAATGTGGATGTGAATCCAGAGGGAGAACTGGTCCAAGAATAAGTACTTCCCGTTACAGCCGTGGCTCCAATAGAAACTGTTGTCCCTGAGCAGGTAGTGGATGGGGAAGCCACCGCAGCGGCAGGAAGCGCATTCACCACCAAGGCAGCACTGGCGGTATCATTGATGCCTATGGTATCAGCCAAGGCATTGGGACTATAAGACCAAGCTTTAATGGTATCAGTGGCGGCAACAAACGAGTAGCTGCCCAAGGTAAGGTTCGCAGAGCTGCCTGATGCCAAAGTTCCTGTCCACGTATAAGGGGTTTGCAATACCCGGTTCACCGACCAGCCGACGATGGCGGCAGTAAGCGTATTGATCCCGTAATTATTAAGTTGAACCGTGACTGATTGCGTACTGGCACATATTGAACCCGTAGGGGAATTGATTTTGGAGACACCCGCATCAGTGTTGTTCATGGCTGCAATGGAGTCAAAAACACCTATCTGATACGAATTCGCGAGTGTCATGGCGATACTGCCAGAACCAAGGTTGCGAACGGTACCAGAAACGGTATTGTCTTTGGCAGGTAGCTGGCTGGGTGTCCATGCCGCATAAGAATTTTTTCTCCAGGATATATAAGAATGTGCATCCACAAAATTGCTGCCCACCAGGTCGCTGGCATCGTCCCACTGCGGGGTAAAGGTTGCTGCAACAGATGACAATGGAGTGATGTTCCATGTCCTTTTTATGGCATGGTCAGCAATGCTGCCATTGCTTTGCGCGGTCAGTGAATTGGCTACAGATACATCAAAAGTTGCGGTTCCACTGGCAGTGGTTATGGTTATAGGGTTATAAGAATTGCCCACTGGGAACAATACCCCACTTGTGTTGGCTTGCATTTCCAGTACGCCCGTTCCATTGGTCATTACAAAATTGGAGGAACTTGCTCCTGATACGCTGCTTCCCGTGGCCATGGTGAGTTTGTTGTTGACAATAGCAAGAGTACCTGAAGTAAACGTGAGTGCATTGGTAACTGTGAGTGGCGAAGTGAGGGTGGTGCCACTTGAATTGTTTATTGTCAATGAATATACTGTGGATGGCAAACCATCGCCAGTGACCTGGGCTGCTGAACCATTGTATATATAGTTGGCGTTCTTGCCGTAAAAACGGCTAAAAGTCTGGATATTGCCTGCAGCCGCAAAATTGGTAATGCCCGCCGTACTGCCGATGCTCAATGTTCCACCGGATTTAAGGTTAAATGTACCGTAAGAGCCCTGTGGGGAAGAAACCACATACGTGCCGCACACCAGCTTGCCACCGTTCTGTATGGTAAGGGTACCATTTAAGGTGATATCTCCGCCAAGGGTCATGGTCACACCGCTGCCGATGGTGATATCGCCATAGTTGCCTGAAGAGATAGTGCCGGATGAAGAAGGCACATAACTATAGGTAGATATGGCGCTGCTCTGGGTGGGTGCCCAAGAAAGACCGCGAAAAGAATAATCAGTGCCCGCGGTGAGCAATGTGGTAGCCGAACCCGTGCTGATATTGGAAGTCCTGGCTGCAGCATCCGTGAACTTTACCAGTGTGGTAGCCCCGCTCGGGATATTCACCACATATAGGTCAATGGTACCAGAGCTGTTTCTTGCCGCTACCAAACTGGTAGCCCCAGAAGAGGCAACAGATCCCCTGGCCGTCCAAGAAGTGCCATCAAAGGAAAACTTATAGATCCCGTTGGTTTGGTCAGCCACGTACATCAAATCTGGCCCAGCCACGGATGAATCCACATCGAGGATCACAAATTCATAATTGTTGCCCAGGGTGCTTCCCGTCAAAAGGGTTGGCGTGTTACCCGTAGAAGTAGGTATGCCAGAACCGATGGTGGATATACCTTTATAAGATCCCGAAGAAGAAGACGCATATAACTGGTTCTTGAAAATATTCACACAACGCGCATTGGTCATGGAAGAAGTAATCAATGTACCCGCACCGCTGGAAGACCCACTGAAAGTGGTGGAATAGTGGATACCAGAAGCCGTAGAAGCATCAGCTCCGGCAGCCCAGATACCTGTGGAACCATCTGAATAGGCACCGCGGATATTGTTACCGACAAAGGCTCCGCTGGATGAATTGGGGAACCAGGTGGGGTTGGTTATCTTGGTTGAATAATCACAAAACCCAATTACCCTATTGATATTGGATGCCGTACTGGCTACCACCCCGGCAAAAGCAGCAACTGTGTCATATCCGACAAATACCACATATCTGCCATCAGCACTTAAGGAGATCCGTCCGGCTGATGATGCAGTGCCGCTTTCTACCATGGCCCTATAGGTACTGCTCCCGGAAGATGGGACGGCTATGGTCTGCACCACGCTCCCACCTACTTTGCACTCTACCAAACTAATCTTGGCGGAAGCGCTTGACAAAGTGGTGCTCCCATCACCCACTTGTTCGAAAACAAGGTTTCCGGGAGTGAATTGCGCACGCAAGAGGGAAGGCGCAACTATACTAAGCAGTAAAAAAGCAGTCACGAAAACCCCCATGCCCGTTCTTCGGCATTTGGGTGCAGTGATGATAGATGTAAGAAGTCGATTCATTATAGATTAATTATTTGTTTAAAAAATAAGATATTGCAACTCTGTTAGCCATAATAGGCACTTTTATGCCAAATAGCCAGAATGCCACGAAGGCTTTCATTAGTTTAAAAAAAACGATCCCTATCAATTGCAGTGCAGTATTGTACCTTACGCAAAAGTCAGACTTGATTGTTACCAAAAAATGAAGCAGGTTTTAACAAGGCATTAATGAATCCTACAATGTTTTATGATTTTGTTAACATTGTGTGTCGGGCCGTTGCTGTATATAAAAATGAATTATTGAATGTAAGAGATCATTAAAGTTGATTTCGTTAGTGGAAATTCGCATCACCAAAAAATTTACAATATGGTAATACCCTCTATCACATCTCCATAGAATAATTGCTCTTTTTTTGCAAACCGTAAGAGCAAACAAAAAATCCAGTAAACTTTAAACACATGCACCTTCTTCCATTACTTAACATGATCTCATTGCCCTATATAGGGGAAATTGATTTGAGCGGTTCTATCCTTGTCATATTCTTCCTCTGCCTATTGGCCGTGGTGGGGTTTGAATTTGTCAATGGTTTTCACGATACCGCCAATGCGGTGGCCACAGTTATTTATACCAAAGCCCTAAAACCACAAATCGCCGTACCATGGTCGGGCTTCTGGAATTTTGTTGGAGTAAACGTAGGGGGCGTCGCCGTAGCGATGGGCATATTGAAGCTCATCCCCTTGAATGACCTGATGGCCCTCCCCGTACAGATAGGAGCTTGTCTCGTGCTTGGGGTGCTGCTCACTTCCATTATTTGGAACCTAAGTACGTGGTACCTCGGTATCCCTTGTTCTAGTTCTCATACCTTGATCGGGGCCATGATCGGGGGTAGTCTCGCATTTACCCATTTTTATGCCGGGAGCGTAAATTGGGACAAAGCCATAGAAATAGGTGAGGCATTGATCCTGTCTCCACTGTTTGGGTTCGGTGCTGCCATGTTGCTTATGATGTTCCTGAAACGATTTGTAAAATCTGAAAAACTCTTCCACATTCCGCAAGGGGATAAAGACAAGCCTTCATTTTTCGTAAGGTTGTTGCTGATCACCACCTGTACCCTGGTAAGTTTTTTTCACGGCAGCAATGATGGACAAAAAGGGGTAGGCTTGCTGATGCTTATTCTGATTGCATTTTTGCCAGCCAAATTTGCGATTGACCATACGATCCCTGCAGATAAAATCGGAACTTCGCTTACCACCACACAACAAATAGTGCAGAAGAGTTTGACCGCAAATGCATCGAACAAGGACATCATGTTGTTAGATTCTCAGGTGGCCAAAGCACAGGCTGACTTGGCGCTCACCACTACGGGTGATGCCAAAGCCACCTTCAAATTCAGAAAGGACGTGCAGGCCATCAACAAAAACATCAAGTCCTTGATGTCAAAAAACAAAATAACCCTTGCAGCAGATGATAAAACCGCCCTTAAAGCTGCATCTGGAGATCTTTTGAAAATCACCGACTTCTCGCCGATATGGGTCATCGTACTTATCTCCATTTCGCTGGGCCTGGGTACCATGATCGGATGGAAAAGGATCGTGGTGACCATTGGTGAAAAAATCGGGAAGGAGCACCTGAGCTATGCACAAGGGGCGGCAGCCGAATTGGTAGCAGCCAGCACTATCGGGTTGAGTACTGGTTTTGCATTGCCAGTAAGTACCACGCACGTGCTTTCCAGCGGTATTGCCGGTGCCATGGTGGCATCGGGAGGAACCAGCAACATCAACAGCGGCACCATAAAAAGCATCGCCATGGCATGGATACTCACCTTGCCGGTTTGTATAGCCTTATCTTATGTTCTGTTTCTGTTGTTCCATTTGTTTGTTTAGCCCGATACCCTTGCAAAAAATCAAAAAAACTTAAACTTTCTAAAAAGACCGACATGAAAAAAATACTAGTAGCTACTGACTTCTCCAACTGTGCCCATAATGCCATGGAATATGCCATGGAGCTTGCCAAAATCATGCAGGCCGAGGTATGTGTCATACATGCCATTGGTTCCACTGAGGGCATCAACAATAGCACATACGGAGCTCTATATATAGAAGACTATTACAATACCAAAAGGGAGGCACTCAAGGACTGGGCAGCCACTTTCCCGGCGGAAAACGTCACGGTTTCCACGGTTTGCGAGGTGGGCAGCGTAAGCAGCGTGATCACCAAATATATCTATAACACCCCCGTGGAACTGTTGGTGATGGGCACCATGGGCTCAACCGGGATTACCGGGATATTTGGGAGCAATGCCAATACCATGATCACCAAAACCAAGACCCCTACGCTTATTATTCCTTTGGAAAGCAAGTTTTCCATGCAACCTGTCATCACTTTGGCCACTGATTTTGAGTCCATATTTTCTATTGCGGAAATCAATACCCTCAATGAGCTGATCGTAGCTTCCAAGGCCGAAAAACTGAACGTGCTCAATATCATAGAGGGCAGCACGGGATGGAAGACCAACGAGGAAGGCGAGGAAAACCTAAAAAAACTGATCAACAGCACCACACTGGAGTTCAACTATATCAATGAGGCCAACCCTATTGATGGCATTATCAATTTTGTGGTAAGTAACCAAACGGATATTCTTTGCCTGGTGAAACGCCATCACAATATCTTGTACCGTATTTTCAACAAAAGCACGGTGAACCAAGTGATGAACCGATCAATCAAGGCTGTGTTGATCCTGCACGAATAAAAACCACACTCTGTGTTTGAAGTGACGTGATTTTATGCCGCCAATAGATCACTTCACATGGGTTTGGTTCCTAAGCATCTTCATTGTCCTGTCATATCCCGCTCCATAACTGAGGATGGTTATGATACCCATGCTATAGCTCAAGGTTGTATATCCCATGTCATATAGGGTCCAAGTGGCAAAGCCAAAATAAAGCAGCTCATATGCTAGGCGAACAGGACCCGGCACTTCCACTGGGGCTGGTTTGGGATCATTTGGTATCCTGAATACCCCCCAAATGGTTGCTGCCACTACCGGCAACACAATGGCCCAAAGATATCTGATCCATCCCGCACCAAAATGCCATCCCCATATTGTGATGACCATCAGGGCGGCTATTTCCATGAGAAACCGAATGAGCAGGCTAATGGGGTGGTTTGACATATTTTTTTGTTGAGTGAAACAAAAATAGTTTTATCAACGGAACATGTTCTCCAAGAATTACAAAAAGACGTTACAGCAATTTCACTCCTTTAAAAATTTATAAGTGCCATCGTTTCCCTGGCCTGAGACTTGAATACAGTACATGCCGGGCAGAAGGGCGTGTACATTCAGTTCCACGTTATTCCTTGATGGGGAAACGATCGATTGCCAAACCAGTTGACCAGATATATTATATATTTTTACTTCTCGTTTATCAGTTGTCAACCCATCAAATTGTATCGTCAGGATATTTTTTACGGGATTCGGGTATATCTCTGTATTTCCATAACCTGGCCCCGGACCAATACCTGTTTTTATGAATTTATAGATAGGTGAGTACAAGGAAAAACAATGATCATCTTTGATCCTTACAACATAGTTCCCTGATTTTATGGGCTTTATTGTTCTCACGGTATCGGGTAATATTTGCCCATCCACACTCCATTCATAATATTTTCCTGCTGTATCAGACATCAGGCTATCCTTATGTACAGCAACGATTATGGGCCAAGCAGGTATGGGCCAGAATTTTATGTTTAGTTTATTGCTGGTATCACTCGGGCAGCCATTTCGGCCTACCACATTCATAGCATATTGTCCGCTTTGGGTGATTTTGTGATGATTGCCCTCGTTTAGGCCGGTATTCCAGTTATAGTATCCGATATTGCCACTTGTCGTTGCCAGTAAAGTGACAGTATCGCCAATGCATGAAGATGTTCCCCCTATCGCAGACAATACAGGTGTAGCTGGCCGAACGGTATCAATATACAGCCGGAAAGAATCCGAATTGGAACAACCGGCAGTATTGCTGACGGTATAGGTGTACAAGTGCCGGCCGGGTGTTGCCCGGGTTAAATCTACCTGGGTATTATTAAGGACCCCTGGCCCTGTCCAATACCCGCCATAAGGCAAGCCATTGAGGCTATAGTATCCCCGCCAATAGCAGGCGGTGTCATCCTTGCCTGCGGAAACCGTACCTACTGTATTAATCCTTAAATATCTGGGGCTTGACGTGTTCGAACATTTTTGTTTGTTGGTAGCTGTTACGGTATAATATCCGGTTTTGGTAGGTAAATACTTAAATGAGGTAGCGCCAACCAATATAGTATCATTCAGGTACCACTGGTACGTATATTGGTCGGGGTCAACAAGGGTAGGCTGCAGACGGATAGAATCTGATGCGCAAGCGCTGGTAGAATCAGTGCCCCACGAGGTAATAGGATTATAACATCCTGGGACATTCCCCAGGCTATCTGTCTTTATGGCTATCATTTCAACAGGGCCAAACAGGTCATCGAAATTTGCTGTGATAAAAAGGCCTTTGTCACTGCATTCATGGATCCTTGTGGGTTCCACGGTGGCAGCCCATTGCATACGTTTTGAAAAGAGGGTATCTCCTTTGGCATTTATCTTAAGCAGGAAAACACTGTAAACATTCTCAGTAAACGATCCCAAGTCCACACTGTCACTAAAGTATCCTGTCAGCACAAAATTCCCAGATGCGGTTCTTATCATATCGCTGCACCAGGCTTTGGCAAAAGGTTTGGGATAGGTTTTTATCCAAAGGGTATCGCCATATTTATTGGTGCGCATGGCAAACAGCGTGGCAGGACCACCGAAAATGGAACCCATAGTGCCCGCGATCATAAAACCGCCATCAGGCATCTTTACAATATTGGCCCCAACATCTGTATAGTTGTTATTGATTTTCATCCGGGTCTTTACTTTCAAAGAGTCCTGTTTCCCATTTTTAAAGACCTTGGCAAACAAAACACCATTGGGATGGCCTGAGTAAAAGTCAAACGTACCGCCCGTCATAATAAAACTAGAATCGGATGTTAACTGCACCAACCCTTTAGGATAGAAGCCTTCGTCGCTAACATAACTCCAAATAAGCTTACCCGATTTACTTACTTTTATTAAATATATTTGGTCGTAGTCCCCTGGTGAGGGCCCCACATAGTATCCCGCAATGGCATACGCTGAATCAAGCGTTTCTATCACCCGTACCCCAGCATTGGCCTCAAAGGCAGTGGCATAGTGCAGGTAGGTGTATTGCCATTGCAGTTTGCCGAGACTATCCGTTTTTATAAGCAGCAGGTTTTCACTTCCCACGGTACTGTACGTTTCCCGCTTCCCTGTGAGCAGAAAGCCTTTATCGTGCGTTTCCATCACATCATAGATCGTTTCGTCACTGTCTTTTTCTGTGTAGGATTGTGTCCACAAGCTATCACCATGGCTGTCCAGTTTTACAAGCAATACAGCGGCAGGTTGGTTTTTGACCAACACGCCGGAACTAGCCACCAGGTAACCCCCGTCATGGGTTGGCACCCCGGCAGGGTCCCCAGGGTGAAGGTTTTTCAACCATAGGATTTTGGCAAATCCACTTTGAGAATAGGCGGTGTGTTGACTTTTACTCAGGCCATCCCAATGGTGTTTTGTTTGCCAAGGTCTTTAAAAATGGGAAACAGGACTCTTTGAAAGTAAAGACC
>Ga0206962_1333_pt1 | contig 10210 bp, 7 predicted proteins | sample Alteio_BWOrgHeat_27_FD_153241 | JGI IMG/M metagenome (GOLD analysis project Ga0206962, IMG submission 153241) | Enriched cells from forest soil in Barre Woods Harvard Forest LTER site, Petersham, Massachusetts, United States -... | ecosystem: Environmental > Terrestrial > Soil > Temperate forest > O...
CTTCGGCACTGAGCCTCTCTTCAGCCAGGACCTTTTCCGCAATCGCCTCGATGCGAGGATCATAGGTTCTGAAAGCATGGCGCGTCGTCTCTATCTGCATTGGCAACCCCGTCTATCTACCCCGTCTGTGTAAATGATACTGGAATCGGCCTGACCATCAGCGATTCGAAGTCTGGGACTGAGGCAATGCAGGCCGCACGATACCGGACGCGCCTTCAACCGCTTTGCTGCCCTCCGGGCCGCCCTTCTTGGCATTCATCAGCAATGATCCCGGCTCCATCAGCACTCCGTCTTGAAGCGAAGCCGCAAACCGAACCCCTCCCGCCGACCGCGCAAGAAAGAGGTGAAATCCGGTCGCCGTTCCGGTAAAGGTCAGGCTCACAGGATCAATCGAATACAGTACCTGGCTGCTCCGCGAACTCACCAGCATCCGGCCGGTATGTTCATCGAATGCCAGATCACCGATATCCCGAACCGGCACCTTCTCCAGCCAGAACCACGTCACGCCCTTATCCCGCGAAAAGAAAACGCCGTTGCCGGCTCCCACCCAAAGTTCCCCATCCTTCGAGAAGGCCACGGTCCGAACATCTTTGATCTGTGAGGGTATCCGCATTGGATTCCACGTCTTCCCCTGGTCCTTGGAAAAGATCACGCCCTCGCGGCGTGCCGCCAGCATTTGACCATCCCACACTGCAACCGAGCGATAATCCGCCGACCCCATCACAAAGCCGCCCTGCCACGTTGTGCCCTGATCTTTGCTGGTAAACAGACCTTCCGACGTCGTAGCCAGCCACACGTCTCCGGAAAGATCGAATGCCGCCACGCGAGAACTCAACTGCCGCGCCGGAACCTGTATCTCTTCTTCGCGGTTGACCTTCTTTCCTCTTACCATCTCTGAAACAATGCGGATCCCTGGATTTACGATACTGCTCTTCATCACCCAGTGAGGATCGTTGAATCCCTCCCCGGCCACCAGCGCGAAAATGCCGTGGTTGGTCCCCGCAAGGACAGTGCCGTCCTTCGCCTCTGCGAGCGTATAGACATCGCGTCCTTCGAGTCCGCCCGCGATCTGCGCCCAACTCGCTCCCCCATCCGCCGTCAGAAAGACCCCGCCGTAGCTCTTGTCATTCACTACACCGGCAAGAATGCGCCGCGGATCGCGTGAATCGGCCACAGCGCTTCTACCTTGCGAGCCGAGAAGCCTTCGTTCGATTGAGCAAACGTCACCCCGCCATCCACACTCGACAACACGCCGCTCCGGTCCGTCGCCAGCAGAATGTGCCCCTCGTGTTCAGAGTCGAGGTAGATGTCGTTCACGATCACGTCCGGACCCGTCACTCGCTGCCACTCTCGCCCGGCATCTTTAGTGCGGTAGAGTCCTTCAGTAGTGCCTGCATACACGATTTCGCGATGATGCACATCCTGCATCAGCACGCGCGTGCGCCGCGCCGTCGAAGGGATCCCCTGAATCTTATGGAATAACTCGCCGCCATTCTCGCTCTTGTAAATGCCCGAGCAGGCGCTGACATACACAATGCTCGGCCGCTCAGGATCGAGAATGATGGAGAACACGTCGGAATCGTCGATCACGCCCTGCTTGATGTTGTGCCAGTGCGCCCCACCATCGGTTGTCTTCCACGGCAGGTGCCACGTCCCCGCATAGATAATCTCAGGTTTGTGCGGATCGATCGCCAGGGACTCGACCTCGTGAATCTCTCTGCTCAATGGATCCTCCGGCGGTGGGCTGATCCTCGACCATGTCGCACCATGGTCGCTGCTGCGAAAGACGCCTTCGAGAGTGCCCGCCACCAGCACATTCGCATCGGAAGGCGCCTGCGCCAGCGACCTGACCGATTGCCCGTGCAGTGCCTGAATTGTTTTCCAGCTCTTGCCCCCGTCATGACTCACGTAGAGGCCGCCGTCGCTCTGATAGGAGCGCCAGACGCCAACGAAAATCGTGTGCGAATCCGCAGCATCCACGATTATGCTGTCCACGATCAAATCGCCTGCATCCTCTGTGCCGCCGACGCGGCCGACACGCATCCAGTTAACTCCGGCGTCACGCGATTCGAAAATCCAATTGTCTGTATCGCCGAGATACAGGTGCTGCGGCTCACCCGGCACAGCTGCAAACGCGCGTGCGTCACCGCCATAGGGACCAATCGAGCGCCACAGAAACTGTCCAGCTGCCGTTCGCGAACCCGGAAACAGGCTCAGCAGAAGGCACGCAGCACAGAGCAGAGGTAAAGAAAGCCGAAACCGAGGCGAGAAACGTTTCACTTGCCGCAATGGATCTCCAGACCCGAACAGTATGGATACCTGAAAGAAAACAGGGCTGACCGGATATCACGGTCAGCCCTGGCGTTATTTGTGATCACTTTGGTCAGTGCTGGCTCGCTTGGTGTTACGGGCGAAGTCTGTTGAAGACTTCGCCCGCGTTGTCTGTCTGATTACTGGGAAAGCTACTTGTGCTTGGTTCCCAGCGGTTTGCGGGGTTGCGCCTTCACATCGCCTGTTACGGGCGTTGCTCCGGATGCGTTGAACGTTGCGCCGGAAGGAACGAGGTAGTTCTCGACCTTCTGCCCATCGTCTGTTCCCTCGTAGACGCTGATGCGGGAAGCATCAATGCCCTTCTCGGTTACCAGGTAGTCCTTCGTGTTGACGGCGCGCTGAGCAGCAAAGTCAACAGGTGTAGCGTTCTTCTTCGCATGTGCCGGAGGAGCTTTCTCCGCCGCAGTCGAAGAACCGACGATCGCCACAGTTGCGTCAGACTTGCTCTGCAGAGTCAGAGCGATATCGTCCAGGCAAGCCTTGGCTTCGTTGTCCACACGAGTCGGACGCTTCTTGTCTTTCTCGAACGTAATCGAGCAGAGTGCCGACTGCGACGGAGGAGCAGGAGCAACATACGGGGCCTCAATCGTGACCGATGTGGTCCCGCTCGCGGTTTGTCCCTTATCGTCTGTCACCGTGCAGGTTACCGTCACCGAGCCAGCAGGTGCGCCGGCAGAGGAGAACGTTCCCGAATTACCCGAGCCGCTGACCGTACCGGCAGAAGCCGCATAGCTGTAAGTCAGAGGACGATTCTGTGGGCTGACGCCAGTCGCAGTGATCGCGCTCGTATCACCTGGCTTGATCGTCGACGGATTAGCAGAGCAGCTTACCGTCGGCGGCTCGAAAGCCTTGACCGTGAAGGTAGCGGAGCAGTCGGCCGACTGGCCCGGCTTCGGACCCTCGGTGACGTTGCCCTTTACCGTGTAAGAGCCAGGAGCAAGACCGGCAGTAGCTACTGTAGCTGTCGTTCCGCTTCCGGTAACTCCGTTGCCGCTCCAGTTATAAACCGCCTTCATCTTCGGATTCAGCATATCCGCCGTACCGGTAACCGTGACCGGGTCGCCAGGGAACACCGACGTCGGATTCGCCGAGCAGGCAAACGTCACAGGCGGAGGAGGTATGATCGTGCCGATGTGGAAGACCAGACCGGCGCTCAACCGGGCTGCATTGATGTTTGCGCGTCCGCCATAAACTCCAGGTCCGAAGTTAGCGTGCATGTATTCGTAGTCTGCCTGGAAAAGCCGAATGGCAAGTTTGTGATTGAGGAGCGGCGTGTTGTAGTCCATGCCGCCTCCCACCGTAATATCAGGGCCCCAGGTCATCGGCTCGTGTTCCGGACCACCTACCTTCGCGGCTCCGGCAAGAGCATGCGCGAATGGAGTGATATCGGCGGTGGGATAACGGAAGACCAGGCCGCCAGTAGCGGTAATGAAGCTGTCGTTGTTGCCGCAGTCGGGCTCGGTCTCGCCGCAAAGGTGAAAGCCTCCTTCGACCTGCGCACCAACGTACTTGTTGAAGTAGTATGTGCCGCTGGCAGCCTCGCCCCAGTTCACCGCCTTGTAGTCAACCGGCAGGATCGTGACGCGGTCAGGCTGCAGCACGTTTACTGTGCCATGAGGAGCCAGATAGCTATAGCCTATGAAGATATCCCAGCGTGATGCATTTGATGTGTCCACTGGGACCTTCGGGGCCGGCTTGTCCTGGGCGTACGTATTCACAGACACCATGGAGGCTGCTGCCACGCATGCCAGGACCACAGATTTCGATACATGAAATTTCATACATTTCCCTCCGCGACCATGCTTGAAAAGCAACCCGCCATTTCAAGATTTCAACTGTGAATTGTCTCACCCGTATTTTTCTTCGGGCAACGATTTCTTTGAATACAGGTACCGCAGAACTCAACGACGACATACTCAACTTACCATAGGTCAGTAGAGTAGAACATAATTTTCTCAAGGAGTTGCCACGCCCGTTAACTACCGAAAGCATCAACACTCGCCAGGCAATGGCCCTTCTCGCGTTCCGCTTATGCTTAATGAAAGTGTCCTGAGATAGGCCACTAACCTACATTAAGCGCCTTCTTCAAACTCCCTCGCTCACGCTGAATCTTCTCCTGCAACAGCGTGATAGCGTACAGCAACTGCTCCGGCCGTGGAGGACATCCAGGAACATAGATATCCACCGGGATTACCTGGTTTACTCCCTGTACCAATGCATAGTTATTGAAAACTCCACCGGAGGTCGCACAGGCTCCCATGGATATTACCCACTTCGGCTCCGGCATCTGCTCATACAACCGCTGGATAACTGGAGCCATCTTCTGTGAAACTCGACCGGCGATTACCATCAGGTCCGATTGTCGCGGCGAAGGACGAAATACCTCCGCTCCAAATCGCGCCAGGTCGAAACGAGACGCGCCCATCGACATCATCTCGATCGCACAACATGCCAGCCCAAAGGTCATCGGCCACACTGAATTCTTGCGGATCCAGTTCACCGCAAAATCCAGCGACGTCAAAAACACGCCCTCAGGCTGCTCAAACCCATAACTGACTTCGCGCAACTTTGCACGATTCTTGCCGCTGCTTTCCAGAGACCCGAAGAAGTATTGGTCCTTCAACGGCGCGTCGTCTCGAAATCCAGCCGCCCGCCCCGCGTCTGCAATCTCTGCCATATCAGGAGTATACGACGGACACGACTTCTGCGGAACAAATTCGTGACCATTTCCGCTCCGACTTCGCAAGAAAAATTTTACCCTTGTATCATTCAGCACACTTTAGCGCCCGCGTCATGAAGAGGCATCCGCCTCGCGCGATCGCAATCATCTCTATAGGGAAACACCAATAGAGTGGCCCATCCGAATGCCCAGGCGAAAGAACTCATACCGCGCAAGGCCGTGCGGTTTGACAGTCCGCGATCTGTTATCAGACGTAGAGCGGTACCTTCGTACTACCCGAATTAACCTCGCCGAAATATACCCAATCGAAATCTCTGCAAATTCATTTGCTAATTTCCGGCCAACTTCGCAATACAATCAATCAAAATGAAACGCCTTCATACCACCCACCAGCTGCTCCGAGCCGTCCTGTCTCTGTCGATCATCGCGGCGTGCGTATCGATTGCCTCGCCCGCGCTTGCCCAGACGGAGGCCACGCCCCCTGCATCCCAATCCTCGCCCGCGCAAACTCCAAATCCCCAGGCGCCGGCAACACAGGCGCAGATCGCCGCGCTCCAAAAATCCGTCAGCGACGCCCAGAGCGCCGGCGACAACGCCTGGATGTTGACCTCGGCCGCACTCGTCCTCATGATGACCGGCCCCGGCCTTGCTCTCTTTTACAGTGGCCTCGTCCGCAAGAAGAACGTCCTCGGCACCATGATGCAAAGCTTCGCCATGATGGGCATCATTACCGTGCTGTGGGCGATCGTCAGCTACTCCCTGGCCTTTGGCCATGGCAACGGCTTCATTGGAGGATTCGAGCACATCTTTCTCCACGGAGTCGGCGCCGACCCCAATGCCGGCTACGCAGCCACCATCCCCCACCAGACCTACATGGTCTATCAGTTGATGTTCGCCATCATTACCCCTGCCCTCATCACAGGAGCCTTCGCCGAGCGCATGAAATTCAGCGCCATGTGCGTCTTTCTCATTCTGTGGTCGATCGTTGTCTATGATCCGATGGCCCACATGGTTTGGGGCATTGGCGGTTTCCTCAATGCCGCCGGAGGCCGCTTCCCATGCCTCGACTTCGCTGGAGGAACCGTCGTGCACGTCACCTCTGGCGTCTCGGCGCTGGTCACGGCACTCTATCTCGGCAAGCGGGTCGGCTATCCCAAGACCCCCATGCCGCCCCACTCCCTCGTCCTCAGCTTCATCGGCGCATGTCTTCTCTGGGTGGGCTGGTTCGGTTTCAACGCAGGCAGTGCGCTCGCCGCCAGCCCGCTTGCCACATCCGCGTTCGTCGCCACCCACTTCGCCGCCGCGGCTGCAGCCCTCAGTTGGACCGTCGCCGAGTGGATTCACAACGGCAGGCCCACCGCCCTCGGAGCCATCTCCGGCTCGGTCGCCGGCCTTGTCGCCATTACTCCCGCCTCAGGATTTGTCCAGCCAATGCCCGCTCTCATCATCGGATTGGTCGCCGGCGTCTTCTGCTTTCTGATGGTCACTTCGGTCAAGAATCGCTTCCGCTACGACGACTCGCTTGATGCCTTCGGCGTTCACGGCGCAGGTGGAACGCTCGGTGCATTGCTCACCGGCGTGTTTGCCGTCTCCGTCGTCAACCCCATCTTCGGCAAGGACCCAGCCGGCAACCCGCTCCCCACCGGCGCTCTCGAAGGCAACTGGCATCAGTTGCTCAATCAGACCGTCGGCGTCGTCATCGCATGGACTCTCTCCATCGTCGGCACGCTCATCATTCTCTTCCTGGTCGACAAGACAATCGGCCTCCGCATGTCCACTGAAGATGAAGCCACCGGCATGGATCTCTCGCAGCACGGTGAGGAAGGCTACACCTTCGATTCTTAAGCGTTATCGCAATTCGGAGAAGTACCAATTTTGGCGGGTTGACCTGCATTGACATGGCGGATTCCCAATCGCCCGTGATCAATTCGGGGAATTCCGGCGGCCCGCTATCAACCTGATACGCTATACCCTGTCACCGCGATAGGATTCGCGAAAGGTCTCTGGTCTATGCAAAAAATCGAAGCCGTTCTTCAGCCCTCAAAGCTCGACGCCGTCAAAGATGCCCTGCTGGAAGCAGGCATCGAGGGCATGACAATTCTCGAAGCACGCGGTCATGGCCGTCAGAAGGGCCACACCGAGTTTTACCGAGGTCGCGAATATACAGTCGATCTCCTGCCCAAGGTGAAGATTGAAATCGTAGTCCCCGACGAATTGAAAGACAAAACCGTCCAGGCCATCATTGGAGCCGCCCGCACCGGCAAGATCGGCGATGGCAAAATCTTCATCACCCGCATCGATGAAGCCATCCGCATCCGCAATGACGAACGCGGCGAAACCGCCCTGTAAACCCACAACCAGACATCCATTCAACCTCACCCAGGTCTAATCCTTAGGACTAGACCTGTGGTTCTTCGTTTTAAATACAATTGTGATCGGCGAGCCTTACACTGAACATCGCCATGTCATCTCCCCTCTCAATCGACGCTCTGAACGCCCGCCACGCCATTCCGCACATTGCCGGTATAGTTGTCGGAAATGGCGGCCTGCCCAAAATTCAAATCACGTCCTCCGCGGCATCAGCGGATATCTATCTGCACGGCGCGCAGGTGACCTCGTGGCAGCCCGCCGGCTCCGGCGAAATCATCTTTCTCAGCAAACATTCGCGGTGGGATGAAACTCACGCCATTCGCGGCGGCATTCCCATCTGTTTTCCCTGGTTCCGAGCCAAGTCAGACGACCCTCATGCCCCGTCCCACGGATTTGTCCGCACAGCCTCGTGGCAGCTGGACTCAGTCACTCACGAAGGCGACGCCGTAGTCGCCACACTGACTATAGAAGATGACGAAGTCAGCCGCGGCTGGTGGCCTTACCCGTTCCGCCTCACGCATCGCATCACGGTCGGCGCTCAACTCAAGCTTGAATTGACAAGCTCGAACACCGGCTCCTCGCCGTTCTCCTTTGAAGAAGCTTTGCACACCTACTATCGAGTCGGCGACGCGCGCGAGATCAGCATCACGGGCCTCGACGGAGTTTCTTACCTCGACAACCGTCGCAACAACCGTCAAGAAGAACAACAGGGCGACATCATCCTGACCCAGGCCACCGACAACGCTTATCTCAATTCAGAGCACGCCGTCACCGTCGTCGATCCTGTCCTGCATCGCCGCCTTCACCTCGAAAAACAAAACTCCCGCACCACAATCGTCTGGAACCCATGGCAGGAAGGCGCCATCGCCCTCTCCGACCTCGGCGATGACGAGTGGCATCAGATGACCTGCGTCGAGGCCAGCAACATTCTCAGCGCCGCCGTCACACTGCCGCCCGGCGAGCAGCACACGATGACCGCAATCATCAGCACAATAAACGCCGGCGACGCGCAGACATAGCCGCTCACTCGTTCCGCAACGCCACCACCGGATCGACACTGGCAGATCGATTCGCAGGCACCGCTGCAGCCACGACAGCCACCACTATGAGACACACCGCCGCAATAAGCAGCGACCCCGACATCCCCGTATCCATCGCTGCAAAGGCATGCGTCAAGATGCGCTGCGCCGCAAACGTCAGCCCCAGTCCGGCAACGATCCCCACGCCGATCAGCACAAACGATTGCCTCAGCACCAGCGTAATCACCTGCCAGCGTTGCGCCCCGAGCGCCATGCGTATGCCGATCTCCGTAGTCCTCTGCGCCGCCGTAAAGCTCAGCAAACCGTAGATACCGATCGCCGCCAGCAGCAGCGCAAGGCCCCCGAACAACGTCAGCAGCCACACCATCAGCCGCCGCGCCGCCAGCGAGTCTGTCACCAGGCTCTCCAGTGTCTCCACGCCGTAAACCGCCTCCGACGAATCCGCAGTCTGAACGGCTTCCGTCAACGTCCCTCGCAGCGAGTCTGGAGCGACCTTCGTGCGCACCACAAAGGAAGCTTCATTCACCGGACTCTGCAACATCGGCAGGTAGATCACACCCTTGTTCTCATCCGCCTCCAGCGAATCCCGGCGAATATGCCCCACCACCCCGACAATCTCCAACCACGGAGAACTGGAGCCCGCTCCGCGGACATGCTGCCCCACCGGATTGCGGCCCGGCCAGTAAGATCGCGCCAGCAGATCGTCGATCACCGCGACCTCGGGATGGCCCGCCCGGTCATATTCCGAGAACCACCGCCCCTGCAGCAGCGGGATCTGCATCACGCGGAGATAATCCGCCGTAGCCCAGCGATCGTCGCTATGAGGACCAGGGTCGTTCGGCTCCGTCTTACGACCCTCAATCTCAAAGCTCGATGACGCCATTCGCGCCTTGCCAAAAGGCAACGGGTACACCGCCGCAGCCGCTACCACCCCCGGTTGCTGGCCAAGCCGCGAAGTCACGTTCTCCAGAAAGTTCGCCTCTTTAACCGGCTGGTCTTTATAGTTCGAGTCGTTCAGCGTAACGCTGCCCGTCAGCACTCCCTCGCTGTGGAAGCCGGGGTCAATATTTTGTAGCTGTTTCAGGCTCGACAAAAACAGCCCCGCCCCTGCCACCAGCAAAAAGGCCAGCGCAATCTCCGCCGAAACCAGCACCCCTCGAAACCGCTGCCGCGTCGGACCCGATGTCGAGCTCCTGCCCTGTTCCGAAAGGCTAAGCGTCTTATACGATCGCGCCACCTGGACAAGAGGTGCAAGTCCCGCAAGCAGCGAGGTCACCAGCCCAAAACCCCCAGCCACCAGCACCAGAGTGACGCTGCTGTGAACGGCAAAACCCGTTGCCAGGTTGTTCGGAATCGCCACCAGCAGCAGCCTGCCCAGCACCGGCCCCGCCACCACCGCCAATACCGTAGCCGTGCCCGCAAGCAGCACCGTCTCCACCACAAACTGCGCCGCAATCTGCCCGAATGAAGCGCCAAGCGCCGTGCGAATCGCCAGCTCCCGGGTTCGCGTCGACGCCCTGGCGAGCATCAGGCCCGAGATATTCGCGCACGCGATCAACAGAATCATCCCGACCACCGCAAAAAGAGCAAACAGCGGCTTTCGCAGACTCCCCGCCGCGTCCTGCGTCCACGGCTGGGCAAACATGCTCCAGCCCGCACTCTGCGCAAAGCTCCGCGTCCCCTCGCGTCGAATCTCCTCCAGCCTCTTCTGCTCCAGCGCAGCATTCATCTGTTGCACCGTCGCGTCCGGACGCAGACGCACCACGGAATCGTAAGACTCGTTGAAGCG
>Ga0206962_1334_pt1 | contig 10164 bp, 6 predicted proteins | sample Alteio_BWOrgHeat_27_FD_153241 | JGI IMG/M metagenome (GOLD analysis project Ga0206962, IMG submission 153241) | Enriched cells from forest soil in Barre Woods Harvard Forest LTER site, Petersham, Massachusetts, United States -... | ecosystem: Environmental > Terrestrial > Soil > Temperate forest > O...
AGCCGCAATGGATCGATCCGCCCAGGACACCATGGGACTACACGATCTTCGGCGCCGCCGGCTCAAATTCCCCTGCTCCGCAACAGACGATCGAGCTTATCTTTGAGAAGATCCCCGGTGGGGCCGGTAAGTTCAACTCGTGGCTCGTGAACGGCAAGCCTTATCCCCACGAGCGCGAGTTCGTGCTCCAGCAGGGCACGCGCTATCGATTGGTGATGCGCAATCGCACGGACGATGCCCACCCCATGCATCTGCATCGCCATCTGTGGGAGCTGGCAGAAATCAATGGGAAGAAGACGGCAGGCATTATCAAGGATACGGTCGTCGTTCCCTACTACGGGCGGGCTGTCGTCGACTTCACTGCCAATCAGCCGGGCCTCGCGCTTTTTCACTGTCATATTCAGCAACACATGGATTATGGCTTCAAGGCGCTCTTCCGCTATGCCTGACTCTCCGCCACTGATGAAAGAGCAGTACAATTCGATCGACCAAGAACTGAAGCAGGAGATCCCCTGATGAGACGATCGTTCGCAGTTTTGCTTATCTTCGCTGGCCTTTTCTGCGGCGCTGGCCGCTTGTTTGCGCAGCCCGTGCCACCATCCACGGTAATGCCACCGGTCCGCTATGTTACGGTTTACGGACAGAGGATGGCTTACTACGATCTATCGAATGGGCCGGTACTTGTCCTGATACATGGGTTCGGCACCAGCGCTGCGATCGACTGGGCCCAGGTGATTCGCCCGCTCTCGCAGCACTACAGAGTGATTGCCATCGACAACATAGGCTTTGGACTTTCAGACAAGCCTAACATTGCTTACACGACGCAAACCTTTGTCGACTTCCTGGCGGAATTTTTGCGCGAACTGAATATTACTCACTTCAATCTTGCCGGTGAATCGATGGGCGGCCTGATTGCGGCTTTCTATGCCGCGGAGTCGGCAGCGCCGGGCGCATCGATTCCCATCGTCGACAAGCTTGTATTGAGCGACGCAGCGATCTTCGATCCCAAGGGACCCGTCACATGGCCTCCTGTAGACCACAAACCCACTGGGTTTGTACCAAGCTCTATCGAAGAATACCGGCAGGGCCTGGCGAACGGCTTGTTCGTTAATCCTGCGTTTGCTACGGAAGCCTACGCGCGAGATGTATATCAGATGCTCCTGACATATCATTCCGCGCCAACAGCTGCGGCCCTTTTCTCAGGAGCCGGCGGTACCAAATCACAGGACTATCTGCGCGATCACCTCAAAGATATTCGCATTCCGACACTGATCATCTGGGGTCAGAACGACAAGCTCATTCCTTTATCGAGTGGAGATTATATCCATCAAACGATCGCGGGTTCGAAACTTATAGTGGTCTCGGAGTGTGGACATGCGCCCGGCATGGAGAAGCCTGCGGTGTACCTCGAAAATGTCCTTCCATTCTTAGGCCAGTAACATCTCTCCTGCGCATATAAGATGCATAAGGAGGGCACACGGCGCCTCCTTATGCACGACTTACACTCTACTTAGAAGATGAGCTTCAGAGCGAACTGAAGTTGGCGCGGCGATGCACTTGGCACTGTGCCTGTGATTTCTCCAACGCCCACATTGGGTACGGCGACGCCGTTTGCGTCGTAAGCATTAATCGTTGAGTTTGGGTTGGCAAAGGTTGGCGTGTTAAGCAGGTTGAACGACTCAGCCCGGAATTGAAGCCTAATGCTTTCGTGGATAGGAAAGGTCTTGAACAACGACAAGCCCAGAGCCTGTGTCCCTGGTCCATAGACCTGGTTGCGTTCCTCATTCCCCTGCAAGCCGGCTCCCTGCCGCTGAAAGCGAGTTACGTCGAACCACTGCAGGACGCCCTTGTGAAATCCGGTCTGCGATGAGTTCACGTAGTTTGGCCTGTCGCTTCCCAGACCGATGCCGCTTTGAGCGCCGCTATCGTTGCTTACTGTGAAGGGATTGCCCGTATGCGCATAGTAGATCGAGTTGACGGACCAGCCTTTGGCCACAATCCCCATCACCCCGTTGAGTCCCTTGCCCCAAGGCAGTTCGTAGGATGCGGTAAGGGAGAAGCTGTGGCGTGTATCGAGGTCCGCATTGCCGTAGTCGTACTGGAAGTAGCTGTTGTAGGTAACTGATTTGCCGTGGCCATCGTCCACGTGACAAGGACCTACGCAGTTGCCTACGCCCTGGCCTTCGTCGATTACCTGCGCGTTCGTCAGGTTCCTCGCGTAGGTGTAATTCACGTTGGCAGCGAAGCCGGACCTGTATCTGCGCTGCAGACTAGCCTGGAGCGCGTTGTAGTTGGATCGCATAACTGTATCGCGCATTTGAACACCGACAGTATCAAGGACACCGGCTCCAATGGCGGCGCAGTCGGCATATTGGTCGCAGGTGGCCGGAACTATATCGTGATAAGGAAATTGCCCGCCGTCCGCGATTGGATAAGGAAGCTGATTCTGATTGGTTCCGTTCAGAACAAGCCTGTTACCGTGATTGCCTACGTAGGCGATGGTGGCTACGTTTCCTTTGAAGTCCTTTTCAACATTCAGGCTGTACTGTTGGAGAAAGGGATTTCTATAGTCAGGAACGGTGCCAAAGATCGTGGTACCGGCGTAGCGTGTCGGATCGGTGGCATTCAGTAAGTCGACTACAGGAATCGGCATTGAGCCGTCCATGTAGTAACCGCCATTCGGGTCCAGCGCCGGGTTCGTGAATTGCCCCGCGCACGGGCCTGCCGTCGTGTAGGTTGTGTTGCCGCAGCCATAACTGAATTGGTAAGGCGCGTTGCCCGCCACGGCTCCATTGGCGTCATTTCCGGGATAGTAGCCTATTCCGTAGCCCGCATGAATCACCAAGTCAGGTCTAAGTGAATAGGCCACTCCTATGCGCGGAGCGAAGTCGGTGTAATCGCGCGTGACGCCACCTGTAGGACTGGAATGTTGGACACCAAGCAGGTTTGGCCCGACGATAACGCCAAGTGGAACACTCCAGTTATTCTTCGCCCCGTTCTGCGCCGTGAACGGAGTGTAGAGGTCCCAGCGAAGACCAAGGTTGAGAGTGATGTTAGGCCGTATGCGCCAATCATCCTTGACGTATCCTGCGAATTCGGAGGCGCGGAATGCTGGAGGTACGATCGTCTCGACCCTGGTTATAGACGATGCATAGTCCTGGAGCATGTCACCCAGATCATTGCCCGTCACAAGCCCCGTGATTTGCATCTGGCCGCGCGGGTGGGCGCTTTGACCCAGCGAGCCCTGGCGGCGAATAGCTGATCCGCCGAACTTAAAGCTATGGACGCCCTTGAGCCATGAGACAGCGCCGGCGTATTCGAAGCTGTTGTTCTGATTGAGTAACGGAACATAGTCCGCGTCGCCCAGCGCGCCGTACCCATGAGCAAAATTGAGATTCGGCAATCCCGACTCTGCCACGTTTCCGGCACCATTAACGCACGCTGTAGCATCGCACGGAAAACCGAAAATGGTCGCCGCGTCAATACCGACGTTGACTGGATTTGAGTCGTGATTCAGCCGCATGTATTGTGCGCGCAGATCGAGGATGGTGTTCATGCTGATGAGATGGGTGTAGCCTAGCGCGATGCTCTGGTCCTGATCAATGGCGGGACCGGAAAAGTTTCCGTAGGGGCCTGCGCCGGGATTGATCGTGGTGTCACCATACTTGACTAACGGATAGTTGCCGGGAATGTACACATCCGCGTTGTTGTATGTATAGCGGCCGAACATAGAATCTTTGGCAGAGAAGCGCTGATCGGCCCGGCCATCATAAGTGGTTGTGTACTGTGTCTGCCCACCGGTGAAACTGTAGTTGTTCTGCGGAGCCGCACAGTTTGCTCCAGGTATGGCTACCGAGCGGTTGGGCGCGGGATACAGCTTCAAATAGTTCAGCCCGATTGTGCCGGGTGTCCAGCCGGGAGTTGCGGTGAGGTTTGTGCAACCCGCACCGAGGTCACTGAAATTCCCGGGATTCTCTTCCTCAAAGAGAGTAGGCACGGTCGAGTTATTGGTTACACCCTTTACCAGCCGGTACCCCTCATAATCAAAGAAGAAAAAAGTCTTGTCCCTTTTGATCGGACCGCCAACACTGCCTCCAAACTGGTTCTGGCGAAGTTCCGGCTTGGGTCCGCTTGTAGAGAAGTAGTCCCTCGCATCGAGGTTGTCGTTGCGGAGAAATTCATACAACGTGCCGTGGAATTGGTTGCTGCCGGATTTGGTGATCAGGTCAACGATGCCGCCACCCGAGCGCGACACCTCGGCAGAATAGAGATTCGTGAGAACCCTCACCTGATCGATAGCATCGATTGCTGGCTTGACGCCCACGCTGCCGATGAATCGTTCGTTGTTATCCATGCCGTCGACCATGTTGTTGTTGTTTTCATCGCTCTGCCCGTTGGCCGCGAAGTTGGAGCCCTGCCGGCGGTCGTCAGGACGCGTGCCGCTATTCATCGCGTTGCTCAAACCGCCCGTTACGCCGGCAGATAGCGTAATCAGATTGAGGACGTTGCGGCCGTTCAGCGGCAAATCCTGCGTTGCCTGAGAAGTAATCAACGTGCCGACTGTCGATTCGTCGGTTTGCAGTGCCGGCGTTGTCGATTCAACGGTGATTGTCTGGTCTGCCTGGCCTACGCTTAACTGCGCATTGACACGTGTGCGATCACCAGCAGCCAGCGTAACCTGCGTGACAAAGCTCTTGAAACCCTGCGCCTGGACGTTTACGTTGTAAGTCCCCAGCTGCAACAAGGTGAATTCAAAGCCGCCACTGTTGCTAAGCGTCACCTTTTGCGATACACCGGTGCCGGTATTGGTCGCGGTCGCAGTTCCCGTGACTACTGCGGCACCGCTTTGGTCGGTCACAGTTCCTACAATATCCGCAGTAGTGACTTGCGCGTGAGTGGTCGCCAGAGTCAGGAAGAACATGCACACCAGACTCAAGGCGAGTGGAATTAAGCTTCGTATCCTTTTGCTCATTGTCCTAGCCCTCCGTGGTTTCACTTCCTCGCATTTGAGAAATTCCCTCAGGTGCTTGGGTAGGTTTTGCCGTCTGCAAATCTCGTTCATCTTGATTTCGAGCAGGCCATTCTGATCCATTTCAGACGGGCGTTGTCATTACTCCTGAAACACGCATGAACGGGCGCTTTTGCTTCGAGTTAGTCAAGAAGTCGATGTACATCACGCATACAGGCTGTGGTGCAGGAGAAAGATATTGCTTGTGCCTCTTGAAAACCATTGAGCCTTGCACTTACAGTCCCCACGGTAGGAATGACCAGAGAAACAACGGCGATGGTAAATGAATTCACAGTCCTCACCACCTTGCTCTTGCCCAGCCGATGATGAAGGCCGCCACGATCAGAACGACCGACCCATCGATCATTTGGTACAGATCTCCTTTAGGCCTGAGCTTCCACTCGCCCAGTGCTACTCCCCAGGCGTTGGACGTGATCACGATAATGCCAATGAAAACAGGCCAGCCAACACTCGTTCCTATAGACCCCAGGCTCGTTGCGCTGGCGCCGTACAGGAAGATGCTGACTGCCCACACAATCCCCATCACAAGCACCAGGACAGCGTCGTGGCGCGACCCTTCCGCGCGAAATAACGCTGTCTGCCGCGTCGCGGCGACACGATAGAAGCACCATCCTGCCTGCGACACAGAGGCAGCCGAAAGAAATACCGCCCATGCAATCCATTGCCCGAGCACGGCGCCGGCCGTGGAGCGAGGCAGGAGAGAGGTGCCATACTGGATGCCAAAATTCAGGAGCGGAGAGCCCAGGCCGCCAAGCACTGCGATGACGATACCCTTTCGAAATCTCACGCGGTCAAAAGTCTCAGTCGTGACGGACACAGCCGTGGTTGATGTTTCCTTTTTCTTCGAAGCTTTCCCCGCAGTCGCGCACACGATTATGCCGATCACCATTAACGCGATGCCGCCAAGAAATGCCCAATCTGACAGCGAGCGCACAGCGAGACCTCGCACCAAAGCAAAGGGGATAAGCGCCCCGATTACTATCGAGAGTCCAAGCTGGATCGAAAATCCGAGGGCGATGCCAAGCAATTCAACCGCAAGGCCATAAAACAGCGAACCTACGCCCCAGATCAGGCCCAGGGCGATCAAGCCTGCGAGCCCCGATCCCGGAATTGCAGTCAGAATGGAATACCAGTTCGGCACCGCAAACAATACTCCACACCACGGAATCACAAACATGGCAAGCACAGAAAAAACGCCCCAGACATGCTCGAACTTCCACACGCGCGCCGTCTTCATAGGGACGGCAAAGCTGCCGTTCAGGACCCCTGCGAAGACAATGCCCAGCCAGCTCACCATACGAGGCTCACTCCAAACTTCGCCATCGAATCCTCACGAAGACTTGTTCCCGCTCCGGGCAACACAGGCGGAATAAATTTACCGTCTGCAACGGTAGCAGGTTCCTCAAAACATGCGCGAGTCCAGGGAATGTATTCCAAAATCACACACGACGGGTGAGCGAGCGCAAGCTGGAGGTGGATCTGCATCATGTCGCCGATATGCGGCGCCACGGGCAGACGATGAGCCCGAGCCAAGTCCGCTACCTGCCACCACTCGGTGACGCCACCGAGCCGCGTTGCGTCGGGCTGGAAGTAATGCACTGCCTGCGCTCGCGCAAACGCTGTAAATGCGTCGATTGCGTAGAACTGTTCACCCAGCGCAATCGGCGTCCGGATGGATTGTGCAAGACGCTGATGGCCCTCCACATCGTCATACCAAAGGGGCTCTTCGAACCATGCAACCTCCAGATCGTCGAAGTGACGTCCCAATTCGATAGCGCCGGGAAGATCGCAGCGCCCGTTTGCATCCACCATGAGGCGAACGTCGCTACCTACGGCGCGGCGAACAGCCTCCACGCGCTCGATGTCTTTGCGCGGATTGGGCGATCCGACTTTGATCTTTACTCCCCTGAAGCCGTCTTCTTCGACGAAGCGCCGGCAATTGTCAATCAACTGCTGCTGGCTCAGGTTCAGCCATCCACCGTCGGTGTTGTAAGCGGGAATGCCACCGGGTGCACTGGCGCCTAACATGCGCCACAAAGGCAGGCCAGCCGCCTTTGCCTTGAGATCCCAGAGAGCAATGTCGACTGCAGCCAATGCCAGTTGCGTGATTCCGGCGCGGCCAACCCACTGACTCGGAGGAAAATGATAGAGCTTCTTCCACAACGCCTGCACATGATGGAAGGACTCATCCAGCAGCAGTGGAGCATACACACGGGCGATGCAGTCGGTGACGAGCAGGTCTGTCGCCAGATGCGCATGCGTGCCTGTGTAACCATACCCGGACAGGCCGCCATCGGTGCGTAAAATAACTCCGGCGAGTCCCCAGTGAGTCACGCTATGCATACTGTCGGTGATGTGATCGCCCGTCACCGGCACGTGCAGCAGGAAAGGCTCTACGGCCGTGATCTTCAGATCCGGAGCGGTCGTGCACTGAATGGTTGTGCCAGTGGGGCCGGGCTCTGCTGGAATGGTCACGGTAACTTCACCTCTTCGCCACAGGATTCATAAAGCCGGAGCAACACATCGAGAGTGGCAAGCCCATCCGCAGCAGTTACTCGTGGCTTCGCTCCGGTTTCAAGGCACTCCAGAAAATGACTGAGGGCCGCCTGAAAGCTGTATGCGTACGACTCAGGCGGTTGATGGGTCAGCCAGCCCTGCCACTCTTCAGGCATAGCTTCAGCCACTTCGGAGAAATAGCTCACTTCTGGATTGGGGCTGATCTCATAACGAATGGCGCCTTTGTCGCCTGAGATCTCCAGCGAATTCAAATAACCCAGCGGCCAGTCATGCTGATACCCGGGCAGCTTATGACCATAGCTCACGAAGACCTGCGCCAGCGCGCCGGAACGGTATCGCAACGTGGCCGACGCATGATCCTCGCCTTCCATCTCAGGGCGGCTCAGACGTGCGGTGTAACCCGTGACTGAATCAATCTCTCCGAAAATAGCTCTGAGGCAATAAACCAGGTGCCCGCCTGCATCCACCCAGCAACCACCGCCAGTCTGCTCACGGCTCAAACGGAAATCCCAGGGCCGAAAAGTAAGCCAGCCGGCAGAGGTTCCTTTTGCAAAGAGCGGCCGGCCCAGCCAGCCCTTTCGGATGAACTCGAGTATCCGTTCAAACGCCGGATGGAACAAACCTGTGTGTGTAACAAGCAGCGTCATTCCACTTGCTTCGACCACATCCACGATGCCCTGCGCCTGCTCCCGTGTGGCTGCGATCGGCTTCTCCATGAACACCGGCTTGCCGGCCTTCGCGGCGGCTGTCACATACTCGAGATGAACGTGATGTGGCAGAAATAGGCACACAGCATCTGGATTGACTGCCTCAATCATTCGCTCGAAGGAATCGAAAGCGGGCACTCCCCACTCAGCGTTGCGTAGACGAAGAGCCTCCGCGCGGCTGTCGCAAACGGCTACCAGCTCAGCCCTCTCCGGCATCTGCTGAATGGAGTGATAATGCACGTCGGCCACTCGGCCGATACCCACGAAAGCGAGCCGGTGTCGCTTCATCACAGGCTCCTCACCGCAAGGTATTCGCGCACTTGCTGAACATCAGCGGCCAGGTATCCCGCCAGTTTGTTCAGATAGAACTCGCCACGATCTGCATCGCCCGCTCGCTGGTCTCCTAAGACGCCGTTGACTGAAACCGCATCGATGCCTTCGCTCATCATTCTTTCGACTAGATTTTCGAACGGCGCTGTGTTGCCTGCTTCTGCTGCCGTCATCTTCACGAGTTCGGGGCGAGCCGCCAGCATCATCGAAGTCTCGAACTCGCCTGCATGAGAACCGGAGATTGAAAGCGGAATTCCCTTTTCAACCGGGGCCCTGTTCCATGTACTCGAGACATATCCAGCCAGGTCTTTGAGGCCGGTCACATAACAACCGGGCCACTTCGATTGAAGCTTTGGAAGAACCTCCTGAAGCACTGGATTGTTGCCGCCGTGCGCAACCCAGAAATACACCAGCTCAAAGCCGGAGCGCGCGTGACTCTCCGCGATGTCGTGGATCAGTGCCGCCATCGTGGATTTTGCCAGCGAAACGGTTCCAGGGAATGCAGCATGCTCCGGCGAATAACCCAGTGTTACGACAGGGCCGACCAGCGTCTTATCCAGAAGACGCGCGGCGCGGAGTGCTGTCTGAAGCCCATGTTCGCTGTCGACGAGCAGTGGCAACGCCGGTCCATGCTGCTCCGTCGCGCCTAGCGGCACGATAACGTCTCGCCAGCCAGAAGCGATGAGTTCGCCGACCTGGATCGTGCTCAATTCATCAAGAAGCAACCAGTGATGCGGCATTTCCTCACGGATCATGGACCCACCGTCACTCTTCGGCGACTTACCGTGGGACACCACGACTTACCGCAGTTCGCAGTTGCCTTAAGTTCAAACTCGCCTTCCGACGTGGGGATCGTCAATTCAAGATCGTACTTTGCCTGCCCCAACGCGGGAACCTCGTAAGCCACCTCTGCCTGCTCAGGTTTGGTTCCACCCTCGTCGGAAGACAATGTAAGCAACACCTTCCCGCTCAGCGCTTCATCGATGTCATTGGTCAGCACGATCTTGAAGCTATGCTTGGACCCCGCCTGGACTTTCGGTTGCCAGAAATCTATGTTCACTCCCAACGGCTTAAAAGCCTGTCCCATGTAATCTTCAAAATAAGGCTGAAACTCGAGGGTCTTCACGTTCTTGAAGTTATCGTTCGTATAGATATTTGGGGCTTCGCCATCAAGGTACGCAAGATACATGACGGCGGCGAACTGCCGCGTGGCTCGCCAGTGTTCGGTGAGCCCGGCCAGCAGGTACGATGCCTGAAAGAATCGTTGGTCCGGCGTTGCATTCGGGCCAAGCAGGTGATCAAAGACAGGCTTGGTGAGTACCGTCGGCCGCCCGTCGCGATGCAGCCACAGCCAGTCATACTCATTGATAATCGCCGCATGGCCGGGGAATTCCGATGTGTGCCCCGTTCCCTTTTCCAGATCCGACATCTGGAACAAATTCGTGTCTCCCGGCGAACTCCACTCTTTGTGGAAATAACCTACGAACTTATAAGGATGAGTTTCATACGGGTCATTCGGTCCCTGCGGGCCGTTGTAACCGTTGTCCCATGGACGGCCGGATAGATCCATCTGCCGGACCA
>Ga0206962_1252_pt1 | contig 10143 bp, 10 predicted proteins | sample Alteio_BWOrgHeat_27_FD_153241 | JGI IMG/M metagenome (GOLD analysis project Ga0206962, IMG submission 153241) | Enriched cells from forest soil in Barre Woods Harvard Forest LTER site, Petersham, Massachusetts, United States -... | ecosystem: Environmental > Terrestrial > Soil > Temperate forest >...
GTGCGCTACTTCGCAAGCCCCGGCTTTCTTGGCGAGTGGATGCAGGTTTTTCTTGCCGAAGGGCTGATTGCGGGCGAAGCAACGCCGGAAGAGGACGAGCTTCTCGAAGTGGTTCTCGTGCCACTCTCTGAGGTTTTACAGATGATCGATGAAGGAAAAATTCTCGACGGCAAAACGCTCGTATCCGTGCAACTCTACTCGCGCCTTCGAGCGAAAAGAAAAAGAGCTAAGTGACTGATTTTGTGTAGTGCCATATCCTCGCCAAATCCATCTGAAGCGCAAAGGAAAACCAAAGCGCGACGAATTGCGTCTTTAAGAACAAGCAGGTTGGTCCCCCCAACCGCAATCTGCTTGAAGGAAGGTCGAAGGCTCGTGGCTACATACAAAGGAAAAGTGAAGTGGTTCAACAACGCAAAGGGCTATGGATTTATTGGCCGCGATGATGGGCCAGATGTTTTCGTTCATTACAGCGCGATTCAGCTTGATGGCTACAAAAGTCTCAAGGAAGGCGACGAGGTTGAATTTGATATCGTCCAAGGCCAGAAAGGGCCACAAGCCGACCAAGTCACGCGCGCCGGAGAAGCAGCCGCTTAACGAAAAATCGCAAAAACTGGCTCCTTTTGCTAGGACGATCAGCCCTTATCTAAGACACAGCTAGACGTGTGTGCCAGGCTGGAAGCAGGACCCCAGCTGCGGGACAAGCCGCTGGGTTTCGTGCTTGCACTCTCTCGCGAGATAATCATCTCTCGATGGACAACCGTTCGATTGCGCAACTACTCGCCGAAACCGCCGATCTGCTCGAAATCAGCAGCGGCGACCCCTTCCGCATCCGCTCCTACCGCCGCGCCGCTGAAGCCGTGGAGTCGAGCACCGTACAACTCAGCGAAATCGCAGGCGACTTAAAAAAGCTTCTCGAAATCCCGGGTATCGGCAAAGGAATGGCCGCAAATATTCAGGAGATTGAAAAAGCCGGAACGATGCCGTTGCGTGAAGAGCTGCTGACAAAATACAAGCCCACCATGCTTGATCTACTCAAGCTGCCCGGCATGGGGCCAAAATCCGTCGCTCTCTTTTGGGATGCGCTGCAAGTCGCATCCATTGCCGACCTCGAAGCCGCCATTGCTGCAGGCAAATTGGAATCATTGCCCCGCATGGGCGCGAAACAGATTGAAAAGCTGAAAAAAGGCATTGAAGACTACAAGAAGAACAGCGGGCGCTTCCTCATCGATGACGCCGAGGAAGCCGCTGAAAAGCTCATCGACTACCTCCGGAAATTCGACGGGCTCGAAACCATTACGCCCGCCGGTTCCCTGCGCCGTGGCCGCGAAACCGTAGGGGACCTCGACATTCTTGTTACCGGACCTGGCTGCGCGGAAGATAAAGTGCAGGCAGCAGTTGAGTACACCGCAGCCTATCCGCCCATCGCCGATCTCATTGCGAAAGGGCAGAATAAAGTCAGCTTCCGCCTCCGCAGCGGCCTGCAGGTCGACGTTCGTCTTTTGCCGGAGGGTTCGTACGGCGCTGCCCTGCAATACTTTTCCGGATCAAAGATGCACAACGTCACCGTGCGCCAGCGCGCGCTTAAACGCGGCTACACGCTCAGTGAATATGCTCTCGCCCGTATCCAAGACGGCTCATTCGTCGCCGGGGCGACCGAAGAGGAGATCTACGCCGCTCTGGGTCTTGACTGGATTCCGCCCGAGTTGCGCGAAAACAATGGCGAGATCGAAGCCTCTGACCAGCACCGCCTCCCGACCCTCATCGAGCCGAGCGATATCCGCGGCGATGTGCACATGCATACGGACGCCACCGACGGGAAGAACACGATTCGCGAAATGGCCGAGGCTGCGGTAGCCCGTGGTTATGAATACATTGCCATAACAGATCACACGAAAAATCTGGCCATGACTTTCGGCCTCGACGACGAGCGCGCCCTCGAGCACATGCAGCGTATTCGCGAAGTGGGCCGGGAGATGGAAGGCCGCATCCGCATCTTCACCGGCATTGAGGTTGACATCCTTCACGACGGCGAGCTTGACCTCTCCGACGAAGTGCTGGCACAGATAGACGTCGTCATCGCCAGCGTGCATTCGCTCTTCAATCAGCCCGAAGAGCAAATGACCGAACGCGTTCTGCGCGCTCTTGAAAATCCGAACACGCGCATCCTCGGGCATCCAACAGGCCGCCTGCTACTGCGCCGGGAGGCGTACAAACTCAACCTGCCGCAGATTCTGCGTCGCGCGGCCGAGTTAGGCGTCGCCGTCGAGCATAATGCCTACCCCGACCGCCTCGATCTTTGTGACCGCGATCTGCGCCTGGCAAAGGAACTGGGCTGCAAAATCTCCATCAATACCGATTCGCACCACACCAGTCACATGGAAAAGATGCGCTTCGGCGTAAGCCAGCTGCGCCGCGCATGGCTCAGCAAACAGGACGTGTTAAACACCTTGCCGCCAGATGAATTTCTGGCGGCGCTGCGTCCGCGAACCTGAACGTCAAGCCGTCGTATCCGTCGTCTGGTCAGGAACGGAAATCTCAGCGGCCGCCACCACCGCCGTCCCTCCGCTCGCCAGGACGGGCGTAGCCTTGTCAGGTTTCACCCCAGCCAGTCGCAGATTCACCAGCTTGTTCAGCAGATCGAACCAGAAGGGCGCGCCAAGCGACACGGCAATCGCCATGAGCAGCCAGCCGATGAAATTGAAGGCCCAATGGCCCGCCACGGCCTTGAGTCCCCGCTGCCCCGGATCGGCCCAACTCTGCCAGTAGCGGAGGACATATTGACGGTCATAGCCGAGAGGGAGATCGGCTCCAAGCCTCTGTTGAATGTCGGTGCTCGCAGTTTTGTAGTCCGGCAAACTGCAGGGCTGGCCATCCTTGCAGCTGTACATCTGCGCGGTTGCGGTTATGGCAGCGCGCGCGTCCTGGGATGTCCACAGCCGCTGCGTAATCAGGAAGAGATTCGCATTGAACGTCACCGCCAGCACCATGCCAAGCACAATGAGCCAGCTCTGCGTGTGGCGCTTATAGGCGCCATTGACGCGGTCCATCGTGCCGTCGTACCACTGCTCAACAGCTGATACGCATGCCGCGCGGTCGTGTTCAATTCCCATGATGATCGCGCTCAGCTTTTGCCTCAGTGGGGATTCAGGCGGCAGGCTCGCCACGATTGCCGTGACGTCAGTCGAGTGCAGGTTTTGTGCCTGCGCCAGCGAAATCAGCAGAACGCGAGTAAAGAGCGGAGAAGCGATATACGTAGGCCGTGGTTTAGCTGCCCGTGCCAGACTAAAGCCCAGAAGTTTCGCAGGCGCAAACGAGATGGTCTCGATCAGCGGATGGCTCGCAAACTTCTGGTAGATGCCAGGATCACCGAGCATCTTGAGAATCGCCTGTTCCAGCGCGACGGCACGTTTCGCCGTGAAAGCCGCCATGATCTCAAGCACATGAGACGCGATGATGCTGAGCAGCAGACATACAAGCACAATGCCGATTGCTACCCCTAGTACCTGTTCCATCCGTCAGTCACCTCCTCCACTGAATGTGAGACCACTGCTTAAAAGGGCGGAATGAGCCGGCCCTGCAGCTCAGCCGCATGCACGGCCTTCGCCGCTTAAAAAAATCCCGCTCGTATGCCGCTCTGATTTATCTCCCCTGCACGCTCGCACGCAGAGCATCTTCAGGTCAACGATAAAGTGTCAGCCAGTATGTCGGTCGCAACCGCGTGTCGAATCCCCTTACACATATTTATCCGCTTCGGCAAAGCCAGTAGAGTAAAATTCAGCTCGGATGACAGAGGAAACAAATTCGGGAAAACGCGCCTTTTTGATTGTGCTGGTTGCCACCATTCTGGTCATGCTGGCCATCGGCGCCTACGTGTATATCGGGGAAAAACCTCCCGTCGCTGCCGGGCAGATCCTAAAGCTCGACGTAACGCCAATACACACAGAAATGCGGGTTGGCGCGGGCGCACAGGGCGTTCAGGGCGGCATGGACACCTACGACCAGCTGCTGATCGTGGCCCAGGTGCGAATCCGCAACCAGACAAACATCCCACTTTTCCTGCACGATATGTGGAGCAACCTCGTCACCAACAACGGCGACGAACAGCGCAGCCTTGCAGCCAACAAGAATGATTTCCAGAGCGTCTTTATCGCCTATCCGCAGATGGCCCCTCTCAAGGGGGAGCCTATTTTGCGGGACATAACTCTGCAGCCAGGACAGAGTGTGCAGGGCCTGATCATCTTCCACTACCCCATGACGAAAGACCAATGGGACGCCCGGCACAGTTTCGAAGCGGTCATCTCGTTCATGCATCAGAAAAATCTGGTGCTCTCATGGCCGCCGGCTGAGAAATAACTCTTGTGGCGCCAATAGAAAAGCGACGCCGAAGAACCACTCAGCGTCGCTTAAGATGATACGGCTGTGATATCAGTGCCCTGGGTTCACCGGCGCAGGAGCAGCCTTCGGCGTCGACACATATCCTTGAATCTGGTCCTTGCTCATGTTGTTTACGACCAGCTCATACAGGTAATTGTCTTTACCCGTATAGAACTGCACCGGCTCATTCAGCCCGCGATCCTTCTTCTCGATCTTCTTATCGTCGGCATAGACCTCAAGCGTGTAGCGGCTGTGCTTCGTGTCAGCCTTCTTCAATTCCAGCCCAACGGTTGAAATCGGTTGCCGCTGATTTTTGTGCAAGGTGAATTCGTAATAGTTGCGGTCGCCTTTGTGCTTCAGGATCTCCAGTTCATCATGGTTCGTTGCAATCAAGCCGCTCTGCACACCCAGATCGCCCTTCATGCTCTGTAACTGTGCCTGAGTATTCTGCAACTCGGTCTTGGTCTGAGCAACGTCGGTTTTCACCCCGCCAACATCCGTCTTCACGCTCGAAACGTCGGTGGATACCGCTCCAATCTGCTTCTGCGCCGCCGCCTGCTCGCCTTCAAGCCGCTTGGCATCTGCCTCCTGCCGACGCAGCAGGTCATTGGCTCGTGTTTCAAGCTGCTTCTGCGTTAATCCAACTGACTGCCCAAGCGTCTCCGTTGCAACCTTCAATCGGGCATTCGTCTGCTCCAGCTGCTCGCCCAGCTTGTCATTCTGCGCCTGCGCCTGCTTCAACTGCGTTTCCGTCGTCGTCAGACGATTGCTGAGCGTATAGCTCCAGATCAATCCTCCAATCGCTGCAAGGAATGCGGCTGCTAATAAACCAAGAAAAGCTCCCGAAAAACTACGCTGTTCTACAACTGTTTCGTCACTCATCGTTCTCTTTTTCTCCTGCTTTCACCGTGCGCTGAGACTACCCAACTTGATGGACGCTGACAAACGTTTTTTGTCTATCCGTCCCGCCATACAATAGATGTGTGAGATGTGTGCCTTGATGGAAGTAATCATCGCCGGTGGTGGAATCATCGGCCTGTCCACGGCGCTCGAACTGGCCGGAAGCGGGCTGCGCGTCACCGTGCTCGAACAAGGGCGCGCTATGACGGAAGCCTCCTGGGCCGCAGCCGGTATGTTGGCAGCGCAAGACCCGGAAAATCCTCCCGCGCTGCAACCGCTCTCCGACCTCAGCATTTCGCTCTACCCCAACTATCTACATACGATCGAGTCCCTCTCCGGGTTGCAAATCCCTCTTCGTACCCTCGGCACGCTGCAAGGCTCAGACCGGAACCACGTTTTCGACCATGCACTTCCTACCGAGGAGATAGCTCGGCGCCTCCCGGAGCTCAATCTCGCCGGGCGCAGTTTCCAATGGCTCGCTGAGCACAGCCTCGATCCCCGCGACCTTTGCGCAGCGTTGCCGAAAGCCGCCGCTGCCGAAGGAATCATACTCATCGAACACTCCCCGGTTCTCAAAGTACGCAGCGCACCATCCGGCGTCGAAATTACATCGCCGCAAACCACGTACTCCGCTACGCACTTCATCAACTGTTGCGGCGCATGGGCCGGAGCTGTCTCAAATCTCCCATCGATAGAACCACGCAAGGGGCAGATGGTCACCGTGCAGCTGCCGCCCAATCGCCAATTACCCTGCGTCATCCGCACGCCGGAGCTCTACTTGGTTCCGCGCGGCGATGGCCGTGTCGCAATCGGTGCTTCCGTCGAACGCGTCGGCTTCGACAAATCCGTGCAGGAAACGACCATTCAATCGCTCCTCGATGACGCTGCCGCACTCTGGCCGCCAGTCCGTGAGGCGCATATCGTAGAGACGTGGGCTGGCCTGCGCCCCGGGTCCGGAGACGGTCTGCCAGTCATCGACGCCTGCGGGGAGCAGAATTGCTGGATCGCCACCGGCCACTTTCGCAACGGCATTCTGCTGGCACCAGCCACGGCACGCGTCATGCGCCAGCTCATCCTGCGCGAAAGACCCAGCGTCGATCTTTCGCACTTCCGCTGCGACCGTTTCGCTGCGGCTTTCGTCTCTTAAGAAGAACTGGACGTAAGTGACAACCCAATAACCGCGCTGCTATAAACAATATTTAGACCTGTTTCGCACCTGAGGCATGCAACAACACCGGGAAATGAGCGGATCATCAGCATCTGGCCACGTCGTGGCCGCATCCAACAATGTCCGCCTTGAAACAGGCAGAATGAAACTGGAGGGATTTGGTACGTTATGTCGACCGCAGTAGCTTCAAAAGGACTTGAAGGGATTGTCGCAGCCAACTCTGGCATTTGCTGGATCGATGGAGAGGCCGGGGTGCTTGCCTACCGCGGGATCGACATTCATGAGCTGGCCGAGAAATCGACGTTCGAGGAAACGACCTACCTCCTTTGGCACGGCCAGCTTCCGACCGCATCCGAACTCGAAGCCTTCAAAAAGAAGCTTTCAGACGCCCGCCAGATTCACCCTGAAATCCTTAAACTTCTCCAATCCTTCCCGAAAACAGCGACACCGATGGAAGTCCTGCGCACCACCGTCTCCGCGCTCAGCTTCTATGACAAAGACGAGAAGGCCGTCGATCACGACTCCAATGTCCGCAAGAGCTTCGATCTGACCGCGCAGATTCCCATAGTCGTGGCCGCCTTTGACCGTATTCGCAAGGGCAAGCCCGTGGTTGAGGCTGACAAATCGCTCTCCCACGCCGGCAACTTTCTCTGGATGCTCACCGACGAAAAGCCATCCGAAACAGCGACTCGCGCCTTCGACGTGGCCCTTATCCTGCATGCCGACCACGAACTGAACGCCTCGACCTTCGCTGCTCGCGTCATCGCAGCCACGCTCTCCGATGTTCATTCCGCCATTACCGGAGCCATCGGCGCGCTCAAAGGCCCGCTCCACGGCGGCGCCAATGAGGCGGTGATGCACATGCTTTTTGCCATCGAGAAGGAAGGCGCAGACCCGATCGAATATGTGAAGGCTATGCTGGCGCAGAAGAAAAAAGTCTCCGGATTCGGCCATCGCGTGTATCACACCGAAGACCCGCGCGCGACGCACCTGCGCAAAATGTCGGAAGACCTGGGCCGCTCCGCCAACAACACCAAGTGGTTCGATATGTCGCAAAAGATCGAGCAGTACATCAAGTCGGAAAAGAAGCTCAACGCCAATGTCGACTTCTACTCTGCATCGACCTATACCACGCTCGGCATCGATCTCGATCTATTCACACCGATCTTCGCCATCAGCCGTATCGCCGGTTGGGCAGCCCATGTCATCGAGCAACTCGACGACAACCGCCTCATCCGCCCCCGCGCCGACTACATCGGCCCGGAATACCCTGCGAAATATATCCCCATCTCGCAACGGAACTAACCGTCCAGGTACGCGCCTTCGGCGCAAAAGCAAAAAGGCGTCCTTCGCGGACGCCTTTTTATGTTGTCGCCCCGACCATAACTTTCAGCGTTGTCATCCTGAGCGGAGCGCGAAGTCGAAGGATCTGCTTTTTGCTCGCACTGGCACTGACGGCGGTCCCGGCGTTCATTGCGAATGCATTTTTTGGCGCCGAAGGCGCGGTTGCATGGACGGCCAGTCCCTACATCCCGCCCTGACGGCTCGCCGGAGGCACAATTCCATTCATCCGCAGGTACACAACCATTTGCCCATAATGATCCATCGAGTGCGCGATGCAGAAAGACGCCAGCCCGGCGCGCGTATATTTGCGCTCGCCAGAGCCCATCACAGTAAAGGCATTGGCAGCAGTAATCGTGCCGATGGCCGCATGCGCAAAGGTGTAAGAGTCGCGGAGGGCCTTCATAATGTCGTCCTTGCTTGTCAGCTTCTCGATATCGGCTTCTTTCACCGCGCCCGGTACATTCCAACCCTCAAAAAAATCGTAATTCGACTCGGCCAGATGCTTCACCTGCTGGCCGAATGTGCGCACGCCTTTGAATTCCCCCTGCGTCGGCGCAAAGTCAAACTTGTCGGCTGGCATGGCATCGGCTGCGGCCACAATCTGTTTCTCCATCATTCCCATCAGCTTGCCGTACACATCCGCCGGAGCCGCCTGCGTGCCGACGGCTTGCGCGTGTAGCATCGTTGCCGGAGCCATCAGGCAACAAAGCATGGCAATACAAAATATCCGAATCGCTTTCATGTTTTACATCCTCCTCAAGTCAACTGCGCAAGCAGCCTAGCAGAACCGCGTGAGACGATGTGTCAAATCTTCGTCCAGAAAAGGGGAAAATGCGGCGAATGGACGATTGGGCGGGGTCATCCTGTCGGAATCGGAATAGGCAGTGTCACAAAGCACGTAAAATAGAGACAGGAGATCGCTAACAGAATGAAACGGGTATACATGGATGCGAATGCGACAACACCTCTCGTGCCTGAGGTGCTCGATGCCATGCGCCCCTATTTTATTGAGCACTTCGGCAACGCCTCGTCGATCCATCAGCAGGGCCAGCAGGCGCGCGGCGCGGTCGAGCATGCTCGCGAGTCGGTCTCGGCGCTCTTAAACTGCCGTCCCGCCGAAATCGTCTTTACCTCCGGCGGCACTGAGAGTGACAATCTGGCGCTCTTCGGCCTCGTCCAGCCCGGCGACCACCTTATCACCTCGTCCATTGAGCACCACGCCATTCTGCATGCCGCAGAAAGGCTGCGCGAACGCGGCGCGGCAGTGACTTTCCTGCCCGTATCCTCCGAAGGCGTCGTCGATCCGCAGGGGGTCCGCCGCGCCATTCAGCCCAACACCAAGCTCATCAGCATCATGATGGCCAACAACGAAACCGGAGCTATCCAGCCGGTCAGCGAAATCGGCCGTATCGCCGCCGAAGCCGACATCTATTTCCACACCGACGCCGTGCAGGCCGCAGGTAAATTGCCCATCGACGTGCAGACGCTGCGCTGCGATTTGCTCAGCATCTCCGGCCACAAGATGCACGCTCCGCAAGGCACAGGCATCCTCTACGTGCGCCGTGGCACCAAGCTCGAACCATTATTTTTTGGCGGATCGCACGAGCGCCAGCGCCGCGCCGGAACCGAAAATCTTCCCGGCATCGTCGGCCTCGGCAAAGCTGCCGAGCTGGCCCGCACCTCGCTCACCGACGGCACCATGGATAAGATTGCGGCACTGCGCGACCGCCTCGAACAAAGCATTCTCAATAGAGTCGATGAAACCGGCGTCAACGGCGGCGCTGTTGCCAGAGTGGCCAACACCACCAATATTTATTTCGACAACCTCGAAGGCGAAGCCCTCGTCATCGCGCTCGACCTGAAGGGCTTGTCCACCTCCGGCGGATCAGCCTGCGCCTCCGGTGCCACCGAGCCGTCTCACGTTCTCACCGCGATGGGCCTGTCTCCGGCAAGAGCACGCGCCAGCCTGCGCTTCTCCCTCACCAAGCAGACAACAGAAGACGACATCGATTTCGCTCTCGGAGTCATCCCCACCGCCGCTAACCGCCTGCGGGAACTGGCTCCAGTCAACGCCGGCACCCTGGGCTGAAAACAAAGGCGGGCGCCTCTTCCCAAAAAAAACAAGGCGTCCACGAAGGACGCCTTGTTTACGCTGCGGTTTTTTTAACGCTTATGCGCTTGCACTATGAGCATGCTGCGAAGCAGAATTGGCCAGTCCCTTTACCCGAAAGCGCTTCATGTTGATCGAAAGAGCGCGCTCAATCTTGCGCAGGTCTTTTCTCTCAGAAGGAATGGTGAACGTCGACGCCACGCCGCGGCTTGAGGCGCGACCCGTGCGTCCAATGCGATGCACAAAG
>Ga0206962_1335_pt1 | contig 10139 bp, 11 predicted proteins | sample Alteio_BWOrgHeat_27_FD_153241 | JGI IMG/M metagenome (GOLD analysis project Ga0206962, IMG submission 153241) | Enriched cells from forest soil in Barre Woods Harvard Forest LTER site, Petersham, Massachusetts, United States -... | ecosystem: Environmental > Terrestrial > Soil > Temperate forest >...
TCAACTCTTTCCCGCAATTGAGAGGCCTCAATTTCCGGATGAGGCCAAGGACATCCTCGTCACTCATCTCGGTCGGAGTGTTCAGGCCTAAAGTGCGACGCAAATACCGAATTGCGGGGATAGTGCTTGAAGACACTTGATTGCTCTCCTGTGCTTAAGCGGCTTGAGACTAGCGTTTTTCTGCCGTTAGTACCGTAAAGTTTAGCATGGCGACATTCATAGGCTTGTCGCGAGGCCGCCCTGTGAAATGAGGCGTTTGTGACCTATCTGGTAGGATGCGGGCATGCGATGAAATGAGTATTTTTCATTTGTGCGGACAGCTGCGAGTTCGCGTTTGCGGCTCGTTTTGGTGGGAGCAAGGTATTCGCCAAGGGCGGCGGGTTAAGAAGCAATCTTTTGCAAGGACAGAATTCTATGAATATTCGGCGAGTTGCATCATTTGGGGTGATCTTCGCAGCGGTTGCGGTGGTGCCGGCTGCGGTGAATGTGGGGCAGGCGCAGGCAACTGCGGGCAGTGAGCCCCGGGTGAGTAGCCTGGACGCTGACCTTCGCGAACGAATTGACTCGATTGCGAAGCAGGTGATTCAACTGCGGGGCATTCCGTCGGCTTCGATTGCGGTGGTGAAAGGCGGCAAGCTGGCCTACACACAGGCTTATGGCAAGGCCCATCTCGATCCTGCGGTGATGGCTACGCCGGGGATGCGCTATTCGATTGGGTCGGTTTCGAAGCAGTTCACAGCGGCGGCAATTTTGATTCTGCAGGAACAGGGCAAGCTTTCACTGGATGATGCAGTGGGCAAGTATGTTCCTGGGCTGACGCGTGGCGACGAAGTAACGATCCGGCAGATTCTGAGCCACACTTCTGGTTACCAGGACTATTGGCCGGAGGACTACCTGATGACTCCGATGATGAAGCCGCACACGGCTCAACAGATTCTCGACGAGTGGGCGAAGAAGCCTCTGGATTTTGAGCCGGACACGAAATGGCAGTATTCGAACACAAATTTTGTGATTGCAGGGCTGATCGTAGAGAAGGTCAGCGGGGAAAAGCTGATGGACTTTCTTGGCGAGCACATTTTTCACCCGTTAGGCATGAAATCGGTCTGGAATTCTGACGAAGTCAAGCTCACCTCGCCGGATGCTACGCCGTATATCCGCGCGGCGCTGGGGCCGTTGCGGCTGGCGCCCAAGGAGGGCCGAGGATGGATGTTTGCCGCAGGCGAACTGGCTATGACGGCGCATGACCTGGCGCTGTGGGACGAGAGCCTGATTGCGCAATCCGTGCTGAAGCCCGAGAGCTACAAAGAGATGTTCACAGAGGTCAAACTCAAGGATGGAACCGGCACGCATTACGGCCTCGGCGTGGAGGTCACGAAACGAGACGGCCGCCGATCGATTGAACACAGTGGCGAGGTTACGGGCTTTGTCTCCGACAACGAGGTGTTGATTGATGATGACGTGGCTGTGGCCGTTCTCACGAACCACATGGCTGGCGGCGCTGGAGACATCGCGCAACTGGTGGCCGCGACCGTTGCTGGCGGCGGAACGCAGACAGATGCCGAAAAACAGGCTCTTTCAATTTACCGGGACCTGCAGAGGGGGCGCATCGATCGCAGTCTGCTGGCTCCGAATCTGAATGACTATTTTTCCGAGCAGACGGTGGCAGATTTCCGCGACAGCCTTGGGCCGCTTGGCGAGCCGCTTACGTTCAAGCAGGTGTCTGAGCAGTTGCGTGGCGGCATGACTTTTCATGCATTTCGCATTGTCTATCCCGGCAAGCGACTGAGTGTCACAACCTATACATATCCCGATGGAAAGCTGGAGCAGTTCCTCGTCGATCCTGTGGATTAGGTTGGGTCCAGGATCTTTCCGTTCCGTGATCAAAGAAACTTCTGAAGAGCGGCCATGGTCTCCGCGCGGTTCTCTTCCATGAGCCAGTGACCAGTGTTTTTGAGGATGACTGCCTGACGATTGACGGCGATCAGCTTGGTTTGCGGTGCGAGCGTCGCCGCGCTGGCCTTTTCTCCGCTGATGGATAGGACAGGCATGGTGAGCTTCGTTTTGGCGAGTTCTGCAAACTCTTTGGCCGTCTGGGTAAAGACGACGAAATACGCCCATCCGGCTCTCATGCGGCCGGGGCGCGAATAGGCCTTTGTATAGGCCACGCGATCGGCTTCGGGAATGGAGCGGGTCTTGTCGGCGGCAAAGTCATTCCAGAAGTGCTCGAAGTAGATGCGCTCGCGTCCGGCGACAAGCGCCTCGGGCGTAGGCCCGTTGAATCGGAAGTGCCAGATCGATGGGTTGTTGTAATACGGCTCCCAGCCGTCTACGCCGGGCAGGAATGCGTCCATCAGGACGAGCTTTTCTGTGTCTGCGGGGAACTGAGCCGCGTAGGCGTACGCGACCATCAGGCCGATATCGTGGCCAACGACGCGGGCTTTGTCGATTTGCAGGGACTTCGCAAGCGCGTGAATAAGCACCGCTGCGGATTTCATATTCAGACCCGAGGAAGGGATGTCGGAGTCGCCAATGCCAGGCAGATCAGGAGCGATCACTGTGAACTTAGTGGCGAAGACGGGAATGGCAGGCACCCACATACGCGAGGTTTCCGCGTAGCCATGCAGCAGGATCAGCGCAGGGCCGTGCCCGGCGCGCATGTAGTGCAGTTTGACGCCGTTGACCGTGGCATATTGCGATGCAATGGCCTGGCTGTTTTGCGCATGCGCAGGAGCAAGAGCCAGAAAGAGCACCGCAAAGGAGAAAAATAGGCTTAAGTGAGTAGAGCGCACGGGCATGGTTCTCTCCTGGTCAGTTGGAGTCACTGGATGGATTGTTGGACAGCTTACTGAACAGTTCAACAGCGGAGAATTGCTTCCGGTGATCGATGATACACCGGCATCTTAGTCTTTAGATTGGGTCTTGCGTCTGGCTTGCGGGACAGATGGAGGGAAATGACGACGGCGGATCGAAGGCACAGCATGATGTTCTCCGTTGCGATCACATGCGCCAGCCGGGGCATCCTTTTGCGGGACTGGCTGGTGGAAAAGCTTCGGCCTACCCGGCATCCAGAGCTTCCGGAAGTGCTTCTCTCGCGGCATACGATTGTAAGCGGAGAAAGCCGACTGGATGCGGCCTTTGCCGAGCCTGTTGGTCGCCCGGTCGAATCCGTGGTGCTCATCTGCCATGGCATTGGAGAGACGGTCGACGGATGGCTGCCGGTGCAGCGCTTACTGGCAGCCAACGGGGCGGCGTCGATGGTCTTCGATTACTCTGGATATGGTCGCAGCAGGGGGCGCGTGGATGCGGCTCAATTCGAGGAGGACGCGGTGGCTGCGTTTCACTATCTCCACGGGCTTGCGCCGGGCAGTTCGATCGCGGTGCTGGGGTTTTCGATGGGCACTGGCGTGGCGGCTGCGATGATCGGGCGGGTTCCGGCTAGTAGGCTGGTGCTGTGTGCGGGATTCCCCTCGTTTCAGACTGCGGCATGCAGTATTTTCATTCCAGCAAGATGGGCCCACATTGTGCCGCCGATCTGGCGGGCAGAAGAGTCGATGCGCGGCTGCTCCATGCCGGTGCTGGTGGTGCATGGGGGAGAGGACCGGATGTTTACAGTGAGGATGGCCGAGGAGCTACACGCCGTCTGTGGTGAGCGTGCCGAGCTTGTCGTTGTTCCTGACGTTGGCCATAATGAGCCGTTTAATCGGCCTCGGCTGGCTTATTGGGGTCTGATTCTGGACTGGCTCGCGGACCGTAGGCCCGCTGGAATACGCAGTGAGTGAGATGAAGGTCGCAACCGCGCGCCGCGATACACTTAGATTGAGACGACTATGTTTGAGAATTTGACAGAAAAATTGCAGCGCGCCTTTAAACACCTGCGTGGACAGGGTGTGCTGACTGAAGAAAATATTGGCGAAGCTCTACGTGAGATTCGCGTGGCGCTGCTTGAAGCGGACGTAAACCTCAATGTGGTCAAGGAGTTGATCGAGCACATTCGCGAGAAGGCGGTTGGCACAGAGGTGCTGACTGCGCTTTCACCGACCGAACAGGTCATCAAAATTGTTCGCGACGAACTCGTGGCGCTGCTGGGCAAAGATACGGCGCGGTTCAAGTTCGCGTCGAAGCCGCCTACGGTGATTTTGATGGCGGGATTGCAGGGCTCCGGCAAGACGACGACTTCGGGCAAACTGGCAGTTTGGCTCAAGAAGGGCGGGCATCGTCCGCTATTGGTTTCGGTGGACGTTTACCGTCCAGCGGCTCGTGAGCAGCTCAAAGTGGTTGCGAAGTCGACGGAAACGCGCATCTACGAGGGAGACCTGAAGGGTGAGCAGCCGGGCAGCGCGCTGGTTGAGCGACTGGCCAAGGAGGCCAAGCGCGAGGCCATGATCATGGGCTGCGACACGCTTATCGTGGACACGGCGGGCCGTCTCGGAATCGACGAAGATCTGATGCAGGAGATGGAGCGACTGAAGAAGCTGCTGGACCCGCAGGAAATTCTGTTTGTGGCCGACGCGATGACCGGCCAGGACGCGGTGAATTCGGCGCAGGACTTTCACAAGCGGCTCGGCCTTACCGGCGTGGTGTTGACGAAGATGGATGGCGATGCTCGCGGCGGCGCGGCGCTGTCGATTCGCCATGTGACGGGGCAGCCGATCAAGTTCATCGGCGTTGGAGAAAAGCCGGATGCCTTTGAGCCTTTCCATCCTGATCGCATTACGGGACGCATCCTGGGTCACGGCGACATGGCTGGTCTGCTCGAAAAAGCCGAGGGTGTGCTGGATCGCAAGAAAGGCGAGGAGTTCGCGAAGAAGGCGCTGCTTGGCGACGGCTTTTCACTGGAAGACTTTCGCGACCAGCTGAAGCAGATCAAGAAGCTGGGCTCGATGGAGTCGATTCTGAAGATGCTGCCTTCGGTAGGGCCATTTGCCGGGTTGCAACAGGCTTCGAAGAGCGTGGATGAGAGCCAGTTTGTGAGGCTCGAGGCAATTATCAACTCGATGACGAAGAAGGAACGCGCCAATGCGGACATCATTTCCGGGTCGCGGCGCAAGCGTATCGCAGCCGGCTCGGGAACGAGCGTGCAGGATGTGAATCAACTGCTGCGCCAATACGCCCAGATGAGCAAGATGTTCAAGCAGATGGGTAAAGGCGGCATGGCCAGGCAGATGATGCGCGGCGGTATGGCTGGCATGATGGGCGGCACTAAGCAGAAATTTGGGCGATAGCGCATGACCGCCCTTCAGGACCAGCTCGACGAGATCACCTCCAACACTCGCCGGCTTGTGCAGCCTGAGCGGTTGGCTATTGGTGAGCGGGCGCTTGAAGAGTTATTCCATACGGGTATCGAGGAGCGCATTCTGCCGGTTGGTGCGTTCGCTCCGGAGTTTCAGCTAAATGACTCCTCTGGCCGAATGGTGCGTAGCCGCGATCTGCTTGCGCTCGGCCCACTTGTACTCGATTTCTTTCGCGGACGCTGGTGCTCGTATTGCGTGACTGAGCTTGAGACGTGGCGGGATCTGCATCCTCAGCTAAAGGAAATGGGCGTATCGCTCGTCGCCATTAGCCCCGAGACGCAGCGGCAGTCGGACTTTGCGGCGCAGCAGCATCGGATTCCCTTTCCGCTGCTGCATGATCCGGGAGCGAAGCTGGCTGAGCAGTTTGGTCTTGTGTACACGGTGCCCGAATATCACCAAAAATACCTGAAGTCGATCATGGTGAACCTGCCGTTTATCAATGGCGAATCGAGCTGGCGGCTGCCGCTGCCGGCCACGTATGTTGTCGACCAGAGCGGACGAATTCTGTTTGCAGAGGCTCACGCAGACTTCCGTGTCCGGCCGGAGCCGCACGAGGCGATCGCTACTTTATACGCGCGATAATCGCCGGTTTCCGGATTCAGTTTGAGCGCACTTTTTGACGCATTCGATCCATCCCAAAACTGAGCGTTTCGAACGATGCCCGCAGTTTGACCCCGCCCGGCATGCGTTGTTACAATCAGATTGCGGGGTGGAGCAGCCCGGTAGCTCGTTGGGCTCATAACCCAAAGGTCGCTGGTTCAAATCCAGCCCCCGCAACCACTTAGGAAATTACGACCCCACAGAACCCCACAATAAGGATTCTGACTGCTCTAGGCCCTTCGATTTCGCACAATCGGAGGGCTTTTTCATTGACACCAATATGTGCACGACACGGCTGTTTGCTTCCGCCCTAGCCCTGAGGCTGGACGAGCCGTAGATGTTCATCGTTGTGCTCACGTTGGCGTGGCGCATCAGTTTCTGCTGCACTCCGACGGACGCACCAGTCTCGTCCAACAGCGTACGATAGGTATGCCGCAGCGCATGCCATCCGAGGCTTCGAATGCCCATCTTTTCGCCGGCGGGGCGCAGGTAGTCCTTCTGTATCTCGCTGGCGAAATAGCAACCGCCGGTTTTGTGTGATGGGAAAACCAGACCCTCCCACTTTCCGTTTCGAAAAGCTTCGAGAGCGGCCTGGAATACCGGCGCAAGCGGGACGTAGTCGTTGGAAGCCAAAGTTTTCACTGCTCCAACCCTGCCGTTGACAGTACCCGACTGAACGAGCAGCGTCCCCTCTACAAGATTGAAGTGATCCCAGCACAGTGCCAGAAGCTCCGATACCCGTAGCCCGGTACAAACAGCCACGAGAACCATCATCCGAAGCGGTAGCGCCTCCCCAAAAGTCTTGGTGCTTGATACGCAGGGGAAGAAATACGACAGCATACCCGCTTGGGCTATGAGCCCTTCCACACGAGATGGTTCACGGTCGAGTGGAACGGTGGCGATGCATGAGTTAGGGCACGCTTCTTGGTCCATTGACTATAGGCGTGGAACAGCAACAGGCTCAACAAACGATAGGGCGCTAGAGTTCGAGAATGCGGCGCGACATGTGGTATTTCCGCAGGAAGGTGATAGGGAGGTCCACTAGGGTGATGGTTTGCTTCCGTTCAACCTTGCCTCGTCGGTCAATAGCGGTCGTTGCATTACTCTGGGTATGTTTAACCGCCTGCCGACATCAGAATTTGTCTCGCGAGGAATTGAAACCGGTTCTCGACGATTTCGTTTTGTTGGCACGCTCCGTGATCTTCGCAAATGGCCTGTTGAATACAAGGACTTGGCAAGTGAATTACCCGTAACTTTTCACCCTGGAACTTATTATGTTTTCTATCATCACATGCCCAACGACTCTGTCGAGCTGGGGTACAAAGTATTACCGGCACGCCTCTCTGCGGCGGGATTTCAGGTTGTGAAAGCACCCAAATCGCCGCTCGACTTCGAGCAACCAGAGCCAGGTCAAGCGCGTTTTCTGATCATTTTTGAGAAGAGTGGGCATCGAGGAAGAATATTTAATCGCTATGATCGAAATCTCGGTGAAGTGGAAAGTCACTGGAAAACTTGGGGATCCGAGGCGTACGTTGTCGTGATAGATCAATGATTTCGAATGCCGTATGTTGGGCAATGCGCGCCGATGCCACCGAGGACCGCTTCACCGGCAAAGAACGAGATACCGAATCCGGCAACGACTACTTCGAAGCACGTTACTACAGCAGTGCGATGGGCCGATTCATGTCGCCCGACTGGGCCTCTGCACCGATGCCAGTCCCCTATGCAAGCCTTTTTGACCCTCAAAGCCTCAACCTTTACAGCTATGTTCATAACAACCCTCTAAGCGGGGTTGATGCCGACGGGCATTTGAGCTGCAAAGATGCCCCTGGGCTCTGCGCGCGATCAGAGATGCCGGGTGCCCCACCCTTGTTCTTGCTTTTTCTAGCTCAATCACAAAACTGGGTGCCCCGTCCTTGACGCAGTTTCATCGCGGCAAGGGTGGGAAACCACTAAAGCCCGCCATCGGGTCTTTTGTTTTTCCGTCTGACCGGGAACACCACTCATGGAGTAGACTTTCCGGATCATGCCCAGCAACCGCCCTATGCAAGCGATGCAGAGCAGCGTTTGCACCTCCGGCATGACGCCCACGGCCAACTACTCCTCAAGCAACCGATTGTCCAGTGGTCTCTACGACTACGATCAGGCCGGCGACGTCGTGGTCGATCCCCACAATCAGTGCCTCTACGACGCCGAAGGTCGCATCTGCGCCGTGGCCGGCAGGCAACGGACTCGGCGGGACCATCATGACGGGATATCTTTACGATGCCGATGGAACACGAGTCTCCAAGGGCGCCATCCAGGTCTGGAGCTGCAACCCGACGACCAGCCAGTACGCCACCACCAGCGACTACATTCTTGGTCCCGGCGGCGAGCAGGTCAGCGAATAAACGATGTCGAACGGAACGATGGCCTCTCACTTGCGGAATTGGCGCTGATGAGTGACTTGTTTCCATGACGATGACCTTTACGGGTAATAACTTAGACAACTATTCCGCCGCTTTAGGCGCAATCTGGTCGAGCACGAATTGGAATCTTTGTGCGATTTGATCTGCGCTTTTGATCGGGGAGTGGAGAGAAGAAGCGAGCGATTCGAGTTCAAGACGCCATGTAACAGGCAGGTCGAAAATGGTGGGCAAAGAGTGCGTTCCTCGTTCTGCGAAGACCGTTGCACGGCGATTCGGATTTGTGCATAGTCAAGTCTGCCCAGGGAATCAATCAGGAGAATATCGAGGATATCGCGAGCGCGGCCGCCGGATGCTGGGCCGGTGCAGGCGTGGAGTTTTTGAGCAACCTGTTCGTTCAGGTTGAGGCAACGGACAGGCGTGGTCACGGGCAGCCCCATCTCCGCCAAGCCCGTAATAGCAGGACACACAAGGTCGGCATCTTCCGAACCGGTGGACCGAGATCGACATCGACAGTTTGCCAGGCGCGCGTCCGATAGAGAATGGCCACCTCGATGCGCACAGTGTCGGCAAGTTCCATGTGCCGAGGCTGGGGCCGCAGGCGGAAGATGAATTCGTCAAAACCAAGCTGGAGCGCGCTGCCAAAGCTTGATAGCCGGGAAGCCCTATCGCCGTCGAGTCCCAGGTCGAGGTCTTTGGTGGCGCGAGCGGCGCCCGCGAAGCGAAGCTCCATCGCTACGCCACCCTTGAGATAGTACCGGCTCAGGATGCCTTCGTGGATGGCGCGCTCCAATACGCCGCACATGGCCAGGAACGAGACCCAGCGGCGCAACCGTTCTTGATCCAGCCCTTTTTCGCGCGCTACGCGCGCCAGCGTCTTTTCCAGCCGCTCTCTGAGGACGGGATCATGATTGGGCCTCTTTGCGATGGATTAGGTTTTCGGTCAATCGGCGCGCGAACTGATTGACCTGGCGCGTCAGGCGGGCAGCTTCGGAATCGCTGATGTAGCCGGTCGCCGCGCATCGGTTACGGCCTGCCGGGCCAGATCGATGCGGCCTGTTGTGTTGAGTACATCGGTAATGGTTCTGGCAACGGTTGTTATGGTCATTCCTTCATGCAGGGTTACGTCGAGCGGGGCGAGATCGCCGCGATGGACGGCAATCCATTTCGGCCGCTCCCGGCGGAGCCGGGCGGTCTTGGGAACAGTGATATTGACCAGCGAAGGGTTGACATCGGAGATCCCATAGAGAGCCAGTGCGGTTTCGTGGGAGAGCGCCACCTCGGATTCTTCCGGTCCATGATTGGCTTCGGCCCATAAGAGGGCTTCCCGGTATTGAGAGAATTTGGACTGCGGGAAATGGGCGATCCGGTAGACTCCGCGCGCAGCTCTTTCCAGCCGGCCGCGTTGTCTAAGGCGCACGAGCACCGAATCAAGGATGCCGGCGTTGCGGGCCTGCTTCGAGGTCAGCAGGCCATCGTTTTCTTCGGCAATGGCAATCAGTTCGTCCATCCGAGACCGTGGCATATTAGGAGTACGGCTGCGCTTTTTGTTTCTGTCAATATAGTTCCATAGTGGAATGATATTGACATTGCTAGAGTCAGCATTAAGAATCTTCAATTCATTCATTTCAAGTACCTTATTGCGGACAAAACCCTCAAAATCTCGCTGGAATTCGTCAGGCGATGACCTAACGAATTGAGATTTTGCAGAATCCGTCTGCAAGATTGATACGCAGGCAATCAGCTCATTCCGAGCCTTTGACCGATGATTGTGGACTGGCTAATTTCGAGCGCCGAAGTTTTCGAGATTTCCGCTCCGAGTTGCTGGCCCAACTTGACAGCA
>Ga0206962_1172_pt1 | contig 10084 bp, 7 predicted proteins | sample Alteio_BWOrgHeat_27_FD_153241 | JGI IMG/M metagenome (GOLD analysis project Ga0206962, IMG submission 153241) | Enriched cells from forest soil in Barre Woods Harvard Forest LTER site, Petersham, Massachusetts, United States -... | ecosystem: Environmental > Terrestrial > Soil > Temperate forest > O...
TGTATGCTCCGCAAATTTTGGATCAGCCATTGGTTAGGAAGTCACAATCTGCCATCTTTTGATTGCCAACTTTGGAGGCAACGGAGCCACAGAGCTGATCCTATAGCATCAGCTCTGTATTGGGAGCAGTGCTCGATGAGCACATTGGCGATAATGCACTACGAAAATTCACCGGAGAATGAAGTGTGACTATGATTTGGGCTACTCCCCAGCGGGCGCTACTTGCTTGAGCACAGCCGCCAGCACGTATCAACAAATCTCAAGCTCCCGCTCGTCATGCGGGAAAAGCTTCGATAATTTGAATATAACCGGTGACAGGAATCGCGCAGCTGATTTCAAAGTGCGCTCCGGATAGAAGAGATCGGTACTCAGGAAAAGTTTGTTCTCTTCCTCCAGTCACCGTCATCATGATGAGATCGACGGCCCGAACTAAAGGAGCTGAATTGATCTCATCGAGGCAGTACTCGACTAACGATAGGACCCCGTCTTGCGGGATCGAATTTCGACAATTCCGTAATATGTGGCTTGCGCACTCGTCATCCCAATCGTGAATGATGTTCTTCATCAAGTACGCACGGCAGCCACCCGGTATTTCGCGGAATATGTCCGCACACCGGAACCTCGCCCCATCGCCGAATTGCATCAACGGCCTGCATGACATTCGGGCGCGATCGATAACGTGCTCCTGGTCCGTGAGCACTCCTCGGAGATCCTTGTGAACCCGAAGAATCTCCTCCAACAACAAGCCCTGCCCGCCCCCGACATCCATCGGACTGCACCACCCGCCAAAGTCGTATATCCTGGCAATCGTGGACGCTGAAAGCGACGAGAGCGCTGTCATGGCATCGTCGAAGATGCGTGCCTCGTCTGGATGGCGGCGGAGTTAATCGAATCCCCGCATTCCCAGTGGCTGATGCTGCATGGCTTACCTGTCCGGACGCTATGAAGAAACTCCTCGAACGGCTTGAAAAAATACTTACTGTCGCAGAAGATGGCAATGGCGCGGACGGACTGAGGTACATCCGAGCGAAGCCATTCAGATAATTCGCTGTTTGAAAATTGCTGGGGAGCGGCTTCGCAGGATATATCATGGGCGGAAAGATAGCGCAGAGTACGAAAGGGGCATCCTCGTTGACCTGCGACAGCTTCGCGAGTTCGGTCACCGGACGTGGTGCATCCTTCAGCAGGTCGGCGACCCCGAGTGGCTCAAGTGGAAGACGCGAACCGCCGCCTAACCTACTTCCTGGAAAGCCACGCAAAAGCGATCGACGAATTGTTGCGCGAATTGAAGAGTGATTTCCTGCACATCTGGGCTTCGCTTCTTTGCGGTGCATCATTGCTCATAGGGCTTTCCTTGGTACGAGCATTCAAGGTTGGCGCGACACGCCTCCCGCAGCAGCTACAGCCCCGATCCCTAAGGCAGTTGGACCCATTCCGGCTCCTGTCCAACGAGAGATTGGCGTATCAGCAAGCAAAACCAAGGAGCCTCATCACCACCGACCAAGTACAGTAACCCTCTCCGACCATTAGCGTTCTATCAGTCAAGAAACCGAGACATATTGAGCAACAGAAGAGTTTCTATCGCTTATGACCTATGAATGGGAAAGCTCAGACTGACCCAACCATTTTTCGGTTTTACGGTTCGATAAGTCTAATCCACGCAGTCCACGAAAGAATCTTATCCATCTCCTCCAGAAGCAGCAAACTTCTCGAACCCACGCGCCGCGGCAACCAAGTGGTGAACTAAGCCTGGCCGACCGAAGTCGTCGCCATCGCATGCCTCTTTTGCTCAGCGCCTCAATGGGGCCTGTCCAAAACAATCCCAAACCAACAACCTTCCGAAGTAAGAAACAAAAACAAAAGTGCGAAAAACTCTGGACACTAGCCCCAGGTTCGGCTCTACAGTCGCCGGCAATGATTCTATTCGCAATTGACAGATGCGACTCGATTTTTGGGGTTGCTCTTGATATGTGACTGAAGTAATTTAACTTTATTGCTATACACGCCTTTGTCGACTTTCTTTCTCAGTTACTGTAGACGAGTACCCTTGGGTTGCCAGCTTGATCAGGCGCTATTTGACAAGCCTGACCAACCTCACTATTCACATTGCTGACGATTCACCCGCGCACCCAGATAGTTCTTGCGTTGCGAACCGAATCACCCAAAGTTCCGAAAGGCGAAAAGTCAATGTTCATGTGGCGAGTTATGCGCTTTGTAGGCCTTTTCAGCGGATTTTTCCCCTCAGCCTTCGCAGCGTCCATCCCCGCTGCAGCACCGGCTTTCAGCCTGGCCGCTGGAACATACCCGACCGCCAGGACCGTAACGATCAGCGATGCCACTGCGAGACCTGCGATCTATTACACGACGACCAGCATCAACGACCTGATCTGCCCGGCCGATACAACTGCCACAATGACCAATGGTACCGAGGGCGGATTCACGAAACGGACTATTATTGCACCTGGCGGGAATATTGCGGAAAATGCGACTTCTTCAGTGGTTGGGACCGGCAGCGCGAGTGCGGCGTTAACCTCTTTCGGACCCTGGTTCATGCAGATGGCAACCTTCTCGGCGGGATCCGGTACAGTGGAGTCGCCAAGTGTGATGCCGAGGTTGAGCGGGGTGACTCCGGCCAGCGGATCGACGCTAGGCGGGACTGCGGTAACGATCACGGGAATGAAGTTCGCCGGCCTGGCGACTGTAAAATTTGGCTCCACGGCGGCCACCAATGTGGTGGTTGTGAACAGCACAACGATCACGGCGACAACGCCGGCGGGGACTGCGGGTACGGCGGCGGTGACAGTGACCAACTCTCGCGGACGGGTTGGAATTCTGCCCGGCGCATTTACCTATGTCGCCCCTGTGTTGCCAATACCGACGTTCAGTGTTGCAAGTGGGACCTATACCACTGCGCAAACTGTGACGATCAGCGACGCTACTGCTGGAGCTCCGATCTATTACACGACGAACGGTACGACGCCGACGATCTCATCGACTCTGTATAAGAGACCAGTGTCTGTAACCAGTACCACCACTCTGAGGGCGGTTGCGGCCCTTCCCAGTGGACCTGCAAGTTTGGTTGCAACCGCTGCATATGTCATTACCCAGTCTTCAAGTCCGATCAAAACACCTAATTCCTCTTCAACTTTCTTTGGAATGAACATTAACAATCTTCTGAACGGCACGCCGTGGCCTAACCTACCCATTCGCACGATAAGGCTCTGGGATACGCAAACACTCTGGGGAGACCTCAACTCGACTCGAGATACATACAACTGGCAAAGCCTCGATAGCCAGATCAACCTGGCTCGAGCTAACAATGCAGGCGTTATCTACGCTTTTGGCGGGGTTCCACCTTGGGCATTACCAACAAACGTGCCTGTCACGTCAATAACAAGGTCTGCGGGCATTGTCACTGTAACGACAGCGGTGCCTCACGGCCTGTACTACAACTCAACTCTATCCGCAGCTTCGCAGATCATGATTTCCGTGTCCAAGGTCTCCGACGGAAGTTTTAACGGGAGCTTCTACCTGACAGGGACGCCAACTGCCAATATCCTTACCTACACTCAGGCGGGAGCGGATGGCAGTTCATCCTCCGGAGCCATCAGCGCTATTTGCAGCGGCCTGTACGCGCCTACCGGTTGCGCAGAGGCACCGGCAAATCTGAGCGACTGGGATCAATATCTCACCCAGCTAATCTCGCATATTGGGCCAAGGGCGATCCAATACTGGGAGTTGTGGAACGAGCCGAATATCGCTGAATTTTGGAAGGGGGATCCGAAGATTCTTGTCGCTATGGCTAAAGATGCCCGGAGAATAATAAAGAGTGTAGATCCGAAAGCGGTCATTCTAAGTCCTGGCGTGGCCGGCAACTACGAGACGCAAGTTCAATGCGGAGGTAACCCTAAATACTGTGGGAGCGCATGGCTCAGCAACTGGTTAGGCCTTGGTGGTACAAGATACATCGATGCTGTGGCTTTCCATGGCTATCCTGTGACAGGCGAAGCGCCGGAGCAGATACAGGGATCCATAGACTTGGTCCAAGCCACCATGGCTCAGCACGGAGTCGGCTGCCTGCCTCTGTGGGACACTGAATCGAGCTGGGGACAGAATACAGCCCTAACTGCCCAAAGCGACCAGGTGGGGTGGCTTGCAAGGCACCTTCTGCTGGAAGAATCTATGGGCGTACAGCGCACAATCTGGTATGCATACGACAGTCCCTCCTGGGGAACCTTATGGAAGGATACGACCGATATTAATGCTGCTGGTGAGGCGTACGGACAACTCGCGAAGTGGCTTACTGGCACAACCCTAACTGGACCTTGCGCCGGATCGCCTAACGATGCAACGACGTTTGTTTGCACGTATACTCGACCGAATGGCTATGTCGCGCAAGCGATATGGAATACGACTAGCGAGAAGCCTTTGGCGGTCTCGAAGCAATTCGTTCAATATCGTGATCTGTCCGGAGTCGTGCGATCAATCACCGGAGGTACGGTAGAAATCTCAACCAGTCCAATTCTCCTTGAAAGTTCAAGCGCTTTCTGAAAGATGAATCTGTAACGGGGTAATGAATCGTAGCCTTCTACTGCGCATATACGCCAGATCTCTCGCGTTATCGATCCCAGACGGTTGAGCTTCGGCGGCCGGACGAGATTTTAGGATGACGATTGGAGCAAGGTTACGCGGAGAGGGGCGCACAAGGGCGATATTGCGCTCGCCCTCTTGTTTGCAGGCTTCGGCTTCCAAGAAGAAACTATCTGGTATGCCAGATACCACGTCTCTAATAATCGCGACCGCTGAGTGTCTTCAACGCGCGGAAGAGAAACGGCGGCAATGCTTCCTTAGCTATACGCTTCACGAGCGATTTCTTCGCCTGGTAAATCGTGGGAGCATAGATGGAGTTGTGAAATACCAGATTTTTTCCAACAGTATGGAAATAAACGACAAAGGCCTTGCGAGAGAGACCATGCCCTCCGACCACCGGCCTGACGCCGTGGAAGTTCTTGTCGCCTATCTGGAAAATCACGGTGCGATTAAAGATAGGTTCGATAATCTTCTCACATTCAGTACCTTTCTGATTCCATAACTCGAGCTGCCCGCCATACTCCGCCTTCCAGTTCTTATTGAGGTAGATCAACATTGCCAAACGGCGCTCCATGCCACAATTGAGGTCTGTGTTCCGGTCAGCGTGGACATCAAATTTGCCGCCCTCGGGAACGACGTGGTATCCACCACCACTCAGGTAGGGGTCTCCCAGTAGCGTTTTGATCCCCGTTATCTCGGAGAGGAAGTATAGAAATGCCGCGGAGTGTAGAACTGAGATGAACTGGTAGGACTTTTCGCCGAGGTCGGCGGCCGATCGAAGATTTGATTTGACGAACCGCTCATGCCGCTCATGCACCCATTTTTCGCTTGACGGTGGGGGCAATTCTTCGAGCAGCGCGTTCAGTATCTCGGCGGGGAACACATCGTCCAGCACCAGATGCGGATAGGGGCGAGCGGACTTATAATCCGTCAGGAGATCCTCAACATCTTTATTCGACACAAGCTTGCAACGCACGAAGGACAGTACTTCAGCTGTTCGACTATACACCACCGGCACCACTTTGACGATCTCCTGCGAGTGTTCAACTTGATAAAATTCTGTGGTTTGCGAATTGTACAACAACTATGAACGTCAGGTCAGTTTGAATTATTTTGAATGCCACGGCGCCTCTCGGCCATGAGAAACGAAACCTGGTCATAACCTTTTCGTTGTCATTTCAAACGGGTCGCGATCGCACAAACGTGAAGCGGCTTTTCAGATTCAGAAAGGGTCTTTCAAGAAATTTATAAGACAGCATTCCGACTGCAATCGTTATTCCTAAGCCGGATATTCTGTCTGCCACGAACAGCGACGCTGCGACGCCGCCATGAAGGGACAGGCGCTGCTCAATGTGCTGCCGAAGAGCGGTCATCGCTGAGAGCGCCAGTCCATGAAAAACGTAAAGGCCATATGAGATCTTGCCCAGATAGATGACAAATTTTGGAACGCCTGAGACAGAAGCTCCGAGAGCTGACATGAAGAAGCAGACACACCCGGCAGCCACTAGTTCATAACCAACGCATACCTTCATCAGCCCTGGGTCGACTCCCGGTCTCTTCAATAAACAGATTCCACTCGCTGCCAGCCAGCAAGCGCCTCCTGCCGCCACCAACGCAGTCCGATCGATCGTGGACAAAGTTGGTGTTGTCCCCGAAAGTAATACTGCAAGAAGCGCTCCCCATGCGAAGAATTGGAATTGCACCAAGCCATTCAGCCACAAGGTCACTTCGAGATGCTGTTGAAACCTCTCGACCAAACCAATGGCGAGTAAAGACATTGGTAGACAGACGAGTGAGCCAATGGTGATCACGCGCATTCCGCCTAGCTTGGCCATAGTTGGCCAAACTATATAAAACTGCTCTTCTACAGATATGCTCCACAACCAATTCAGCGGATTGTAAATTGCTGGGCTAAGAATGGCATACCAATTTCCCACAAAGAGCAGATAGGCCAGAAATTGCGGCGCCGGCATATGCAGGGGGCGTACGAACACTCCCACACCGCCGACAAAGAACAGGATCGAGAGATAGAGAGGCCAGATCCTCAGAATTCTCCGCAGATAGAAGGCCTTCAGATGAACTGATTTGGTCTGAAGATATTCGCGCCGGAGCAGTTCGGTAATGAGGTAAGAGCTCAGTAGAAAGAACAGGCAGACGCCGAAGTTTCCGGCCTCCCTGACGTCCTGCATCCATTGCCACGCTCGGTCTGCATGAGTGTGCCTTGCGTCATCGAAGGGAAGAGCATGGCAAAAAAAGACGCTCATGAAGGCCATAAACCGCAATGCGTCGAGCTCAGGGCGATAGAATTGCGCTCCCCTCGTGACAGAATAGGGCATGGTACGCGTGTTAGCTCGTGCATCAGACGACGTGATTGACGATTCTGCTGTTGCCATTGTACCCTTCAGACTTTCGTAATCAACTACTCGAATCACTCGTCCATCCTGCACTGAACTGCAATCAGCCATGGTTGCGCTGACTGAACCGTCGAAAGATCGAATCAGCTTTCCGGCCCTCGGTCAATCAGTTGCGGTATTTGCGTTACCTTGATGGTTGCTTCTGTCAGGACAGCAGGGCTGCTATTGAGTACCGTCGTCCTCGTCGCATGCCAGGATGGCGGCAAAGCCATAGCCACATCATGATCCTGATTCCAGACCACCCATTTATCCGATTGCTTCCCATGGAGTGTGCAGATCCAGGTATGGTCCGTGGTCATGTCGCAGGATCTCAGCTGGCTCCCCACAAGCCATGACCAAACGGCTCCATAGGCTCTTCCGGCTGGAGCCAGTGTGGTTTCATCCGCGTTTGTCGTTTCGATGCTCACGAAGCCATGGTTGTCCCAGGCGTACCAATAGAGCCGCTGTACTCCTGATGCCCAATTCAACAGATAAGCTCGCGCCAGGTAGGCGGCACCCAGTTCCGAAGAAGGAAAAGGTTTCGGCTTTGCCCATCCCGTTTCGGTGTTCCATAACTGCAACGAAGCAACGCCATGGCTCGACATCGATTGCCTTACCTGTCCGATCAGCTGAGCCATAGATTCCGGCGTTTGCGAATAAAGGTGATAACCGATGACATCGACATAGCGACCTCCGCCCTTACTGAGGAACTCGTTGAGCCACTTCAATCCCTCTGCACCCTTGGTCACCGAAGGCGAGACGAGCAACGCCTGCGGATCGACAGATTTGAGGATGTCATGAGCTCGCCGTGTCATCTCAAGCAGTTGGTCAGTGTTGCCAGTGTAGAAAAGATTGAAATTCGGCTCGTTCCATATTTCGTATGCCTGTACTCTGCCTTTGCAGTGGCTTGCGACAGCTCGAACATAATCGTCCCAATCGGTCAAGCGGGCCGGCTCCGCGGCAAGGCCTGGACCATACACCGACGATTCATTCGGTCGAGCCGAAGCCCACTTCGGGGAGAGGCCCAAGGGCAACAGCACTTGAACGTGATGCTCTTCTGCGAGATTCAAGTACATGTCAAGATTCTTGAAATCCCACGTACCGGGCTGCGGTTCGAGATTTGGCCACGCCACATGGGCATCCCATAACCTCCAGCTTCCAAATGGGACAGTAGGCCAGGGCGTTGTGCTGCCTGCCCGATGGATGTGCATCCCGAAATAGGAGCCAGGTACTGTGCCGCCTGAAGGAGCAAGATGAAGCATCGGCACCTGGCATTTGCCGGCCTCGATCGCAAGAACAAACAGCGTCATGAAAACCGTCCATGCGATCCGTGTGCGCAGACGCCAAGGCGACGTGATACGGCGTCTCACTGCGAAACCAGTTCTTGAGCCGGGCTGGCAAATCGGATAGTGTGAGCCTTCATTTCCGTTGGTTCGATAGTATTCGCGTAATCGACGCAGACCTGGTTTGCCTTCATCCTGTAGAGAACGGCCCTTTCCGCGTTACTGGCTTGCTTCAGCATTATGACCACCTTCGATTGCTGAGCCATCTCTGACAGGTCCGTTGTCAGCAATTTCCATACGTGAGGGATATTTCGCTCAATATAGGAGAGGTTCGTGCCATGAATGCTGCCATGGGAGATGGAAGGCTCGTAGATCGTGACATTCATTCCCTTTCCGATAAGAGTCTCCGCGAGTTCAACGGCGGGGCTCTCGCGCAGATCGTCGGTCCCCTCTTTGAACGTGAGGCCGAATAAACCAATCGATCGCTCGCCAAGGTTCAGTACAGAATCGATGCAGCTCTGCAGGTGGGCCTTGTTGCTGGGCAGGATCCCTTGAATCACGGGCAACGGGAGTCCGCGTAGCCGCGATTCTGCCACGACCGCGCGAAGATCTTTGGGCAGACACGATCCGCCAAAGGCAAAGCCCGGTTTCATGTACATCGGCGAGATATTGAGCTTGGTATCCATGCACACAATCTCCATAACACGCCGACCATCGACGTTCAACGCCTCGCTAAGCTGGCCGACCTCGTTGGCGAAGGAAACCTTTAGAGCGTGGAAGACGTTGCACACGTACTTGACCATGCAGGCTGTGCCGATGTCTGTGTAAACGATCGGCGCCTCGACTTTGTCATATAGCTGTGCGACTGCTTTGGCTGCCCAACTGCCGTTATGTCCAACAACGACCATTGGCGCTGCATAGAAATCACGAATAGCCGTGCCTTCACGCAGGAACTCAGGGTTGTAGCAAAACTGTAGCTGATCTCCGAGTTGCTTCCCCGCTGCTTTCTCAAGGAGTGGGATGAGCTCTCGTTCAACCACATGCGGGAGCACCGTGCTGCGCAGGACAACAACAAATGGCGTAGACCTTGTCCGCAATGCCTCTCCAATTGAAACCAGAACCGCTCGAACAGCATCCAACTCGATTTCACCGGTTCGTCGCGAAGGTGTACCAACGCATACGAGTGCAAGGTCTGTGGCGTCCATGGCTTCGAGTTCATCGGTTGTTGCACGCAATGCGCCCTTCGACTTCGCAGCCTGAAGGATTTGTTCTAACTGCGGTTCGAAAAACGGAGCATGACCGTTGTTCATCGAAGAAACCTTGCGATCGTCCACATCCACACCCACGACGGAGTGGCCGTCTTGGGCCAGACACGCAGCCGAGACACAACCGACATAGCCCAGTCCAAATACACTGATTTTCATTTAACGAAGCCTCCTGTGGCCTTATTGCAACTGTGAATGAATAATTGAGAATGGTTTCCAAGGAAGAAAGATCCGTGAAGTTGCACCGAAAGACTTTGGTTTGAGTCTTGAAGCGGCCCGCTTGAAATCGAACTCAGATTGATTGATTCACCTTCCATCGGAGACTTCGCGCTACGAGCGACCGAAGCCTGAGACGCTGGTTCCCTCTTGCATCGCCTTCTCCAGGTTGGCAGGCAAAACGGAGGAGGTAGCCTGTCTTGAAGGGAACCGGGGACCGGCAAACATACGCTTTCCCCCGAGCAGCTGGGATTTCCCGCAGAGGATAAATTCAATGTCGACAAGAGAATGCAAACGGGCAGATAGAAGGCCACTTGATTGGGGACTGAGTGGTATG
>Ga0206962_1337_pt1 | contig 10066 bp, 6 predicted proteins | sample Alteio_BWOrgHeat_27_FD_153241 | JGI IMG/M metagenome (GOLD analysis project Ga0206962, IMG submission 153241) | Enriched cells from forest soil in Barre Woods Harvard Forest LTER site, Petersham, Massachusetts, United States -... | ecosystem: Environmental > Terrestrial > Soil > Temperate forest > O...
GGATGCTGCGGACCCGTTCATTACGCGCTCGGATAACGAGTATCTGCTGCTGGCTACACATGAGAACTCGATTACGATCTGGTCTGGAACATCGTTGGCGGCTTTGCCTCAGAATCCTAAAGTGGTTTGGAAGCCGAGCGATGCGATGAAACAGGTGTGGTCACCGACGCTGTGGCAGATGCAGGGCAGCTGGTGGATTTACTTTACTGCCGAGTATCCGGGCGGACAGCATGGGATTTATGTGCTGCAGTCGAAGACAGATGATCCACTGGGCGAGTACACGCTGCGCGGGCGGCTGGAGTTGGGAAAGGCTGCGATCGATCCGTCGGTGCTGCGTGTCCGCGATGTTACTTACCTGATGTATGTCGATGTCGATCCGCAAGGTTGGAACGCGGTTTGGATGACTCCGCTGAAAGACCCGATGACTCCGGATGGCGATGGACGTCAACTGATCTTTCCGGATATGCCGTGGGAACGAGGCGCGGGAACGACTCATAACTATCCTGTTGCGGAAGGGCCAACGGCTCTTTATCACGCAGGCAAGACATTCGTTGTCTATTCGGGCAGCGACACGGGCACGCATGTTTATTGCCTCGGGCTACTAACGTATCGCGGAAGCGGCGACCCGATGCTCGCGGAAAACTGGGAGAAGGGCGGGCCGGTGTTTTCCTACAGCGCAGAGCATGGAGTGTATGGGCCGGGGCGCGGTACGTTCACTACTTCTCCGGATGGAAAGCAGGACTGGCTTGTCTATCATGCGAAGTCAGTGAAGGAATACACGTATGCCGGCCGCAGCGTCCGCATGCAGCCGTTCACGTGGGACGCGGACGGAAAGCCGAAGTTCGGCGTGCCGGTCGCCGAAGGAGCACTGACGTTGAAAGCAGCGAAGTGATGGGCTGGATGTACCGGCTTATGTCTTAAACTCTACAAGTGGGCGCTGGATAAGTTGGAACTCGACAGGTGAATCGTTGGCGCTCAGAGGTTTCTCATTGACTAAGATTCGATATTCATTTCTGTTTGCCTGTGCGGGGCTTTGTCTTGTTTCTTCAGCGGGCTACGCGCAAAAGCTAAAGCTGGATCCGACGCCGGCGACCGTGCCCCAGGCACTTGAAGATCGGCGCAAGGCACTGAACCGCGTCTTCACGGACTACTGGGAGGACAACCTGCGCCATTCGCCGGAGTTTGCCTCGACGATCGGCGACAAACGCTATAACGACCAGGTTTCGGACTATTCTGTGCGCGCTTATAACGAGACGCTGGAACGTGAGCAGGCTTTTCTGCTTCGCCTTGCAGCTATCGATGCTACGGGATTTACAGTGCAGGAGATTACGAGCCGCGACCTGCTGGTGCGCGAGTTCACTGAAGACCTGGAAGGCGCTGAGTTCAAAGAATGGGAGATGCCCGTCAACCAGATGGGTGGCCTGCACACGTTTTATCCGCAGCTTGTCGCTCAGCTCAGCTTTACTACGCCGAAGGACTATTACGACTGGCTCTCTCGTTTGCATGCGCTGCCCAAGGCCTTCGACCAGGTACAGCACAACATGTCGATTGGCGTGGAAGACCATCGCGTGCCGCCGAAGTACCTGCTCGCGAAGGTGCTCGACCAGGTGAAAGAACTGGGGCATCAGAAACCGGAGGAGTCGCCGTTCGCGATGCCGCTGAAGAACTTTCCGGCCTCAATGTCGGCCGCGGAGCAGGCGGAGATCAAAGAGGCCACGCTGACCGCAATCACCAAGGAAGTGCTGCCGGCGTACCTGCGCTTTCAGCGCTTTCTTGAAGTGACCTATGTTCCCGCGGGACGCGAGGAGCCGGGTATTTCTGCTATTCCCGACGGGGCCAAGTTCTATCAATACCTGATTCGCCGTACCACGACAACAAACCTGAGCGCCGAGCAGATTCATAAGATCGGCGTGGACGAGGTCACTAAAGATGAAGGGGAAATGCTGGTCATCGCAAAGCAGCTCGGCTTTAAGGATCTGAAGAGCTTCGAGGCCGATGTTATGACCAATCCCAAACTCAAGCCGGCCTCAGGCGAGGCAATTCTCGCGGCGTATCGCAGCTATCTCGACCCGATGAAGGCTCGGTTGCCGGAGTTGTTCGGGCGGTTGCCGAAGGCTCCGTTTGAAGTTGCCGCGGTGCCTGAATACCTGGAAAAAACCTCAGCGGATGCATACTACGAACCCGGTACTCCGGACGGCAGCCGGCCTGGTCGCATTCGCGTGGATACGTATAACCCCACCGGCCGGAGTTTGGTGGATGTCGAGTCGACTGCATATCACGAAGGACTGCCGGGGCATCATCTGCAGATTTCGATTGCGCAGGAACTGGAGGGTGTTCCGGAGTTTCGCAAATTTGGGGACTACACGGCCTTTTCGGAGGGTTGGGGATTGTACGCGGAGCGGCTGGGCAAGGATATCGGTCTGTACAAGGATCCATACTCGGATTATGGGCGGTTGCAGAACGATATCTGGCGGGCGATTCGGCTGGTGGTGGATACGGGCGTCCATTCGCAGCACTGGACTCGCGAGCAGATGGTGCAGTATTTCCATGACCACTCAGCGATCAACGATACGAGCATCAATGCAGAGGTGGATCGGTACATCGCGTGGCCGAGCCAGGCGCTGGCTTACAAGATCGGGCAGTTGAAGATCCTTGAGCTGCGGGATAAGGCGAAGAAGGCGATGGGGTCGAAGTTTGATCTGCGGGGGTTTCACGACCAGGTGCTGGATGCCGGGGCGCTGCCGCTGGATGTGCTGGAGACACGGATTGATGCGTGGATTGCGGCTTCGAAATAGGGCTCATGTATCGCGGGGAGCCTCGGGGCCGTAGGATTGGAAAAGCGAGGCCCCTCGAAAAGGCCGGAGCTGGCGGCGAGAGTGGCAAGGCTGAAGTCTGCCCTACCCTCTGAACCGTTACCATACCTTTCTATATCCGTGAATCCCAGGTCTCAAAGGCGAGACCTGGGCACCCTGATCTCTTTACTCACTAAATTCTGGGCCGCGCGCCTAATGAGCGTTTCGCTCAGCTTCTGAACTTTGGTGGCAGGGGTGCCGACATGAATAGCCAGACAGAAGTCTTGCTCTGACTTTCCTAATCTGAGAATCCCAGGTCTCAAAGGCGAGACCTGGGGCACCCTGATCTCTTACTCACTAAATTCTGGGCCGCGCGCCTAATGAGCGTTTCGCTCAGCTTCTGAACTTTGCTGGCAGGGGTGCCGACATGAATAGCCAGACAGAAGTCTTGCTCTGACTTTCCTGATCTGAGAACCCCAGGTCTCAAAGGCGAGACCTGGGGCACCCTCACGTCTTATTCATTCAGATCGGCCGGCCGCCCCTATCCGATTATGCGCTATTGTTTTAACTATGGGACCGACAGACCGAGCGAAACGCCGCACAGAATCAACTATTATCACGCCTCTCGCCGCTGACGATCCGCTGTATGCGATACGAAATGAAGCGCCGACGTTCAACAGAATGTGGCTGACGACAGGTGGGTCCATGCCTCTCATCCAGCGAATCGGCTTCACGATTTTTTCTTTGATGTTTTGCCTTTGCGGATTGTGGTTGTGCAAAGGTTTCGCAGGAACTTTCCGCGATCGCAATCCGGCGTGTGTTTTCTTTGGTCTTGGCGGCGCATTCTTCTTATGGTTTGGAGTTCTTGGGCTAAGAAATGTTCTCAGGTTCAGGCCCAACAGATGAACGCCGATTAGATCGCGGAGGTTTATTCGAAGTGTGTTCGACCATCAATGAAAGTCATCTAGATGTGTGTTCGACCATCAATGAAAGTCATCTATTTGCCAGACCCGACCGGATTTTAAGTTAACAGCAGATTCCCTTCGGGAATGACAGGAAGAAAAGCAAGGACAAAGACAAAGTGAGATTTTTGGAATCCCACCCTTGCTGCAAAGTGCGCAGCAAGGATGGGGCACCCCGGTATCTCGTGTTGAGGATGCGATACGACGCGAGTTTACATGAGGCGGCGGCGGACCAGGTCGAGGGCTTGCTGGGCGGACCACTGGCGGATGCGTTCGCGGTCGCCGCGGAAGTTGCATACCAGGGACTCCGTCTTCTGTTTGTCGCTGACTGCGATGTAGACGAGGCCAACTGGCTTTTCTGGTGTGCCGCCACCGGGGCCGGCTATGCCTGTTATACCTACTCCGATGCTGGAGCCTACGCGCTGGCGGATTCCGCGGGCCATGGCTTCGGCTACTTCTGCGCTTACTGCGCCGTGGGTTTCGATCAGTTCAGGAGGTACGTTGGCGAAGTCGGTCTTTAGCTTGTTGGAGTAGACGACAGCGCCGCCTAGGAAGGAGCGCGAGCTGCCGCTGATGCTGGTGAGCCGCTGGGCCATGAGGCCTCCGGTGCAGCTCTCGGCGACGGCGAGGGTCTCCTGTTTCATTTCGAGGTAATAGAGAACGATTTGCTCGAGCGATTCGCCTGCGGAGGAGAAGAGGTGCTGGTCGAGGGCTTCTTCGAGACGGGTGGCTAGCTCGTCGACTCGTTGCTGCGCGGCTTCGAGGGTGGGCCTGGCACAGAAGAGCTGCAACTGAATTTCGAAGTTGCCGGCGAGGATGGTGGTTTCGACGTCTTTGTATTTTGTGTAGATGGGTGCGACGAGAGCGTCGGCGGTGGCTTCAGGGATCATGGTGGCCTTGAGCACGCGCTTGGCGATGTGGCGGACGGGCAGAATTTCGCGCAGGCGGGGAATGCACTCGTTGGCGAAGAGCGGCTTGCATTCGTTGGGCGGGCCGGGAACGAGCATGACCAGCTTGCGATGGCCGCCGAATTGGGTATCGAGCCAGAGTCCCACTGCGGTGCCGTTGGGGTTGGGGAGCACGACCGCTCCCTGGATGACGTCAGCCTGCTTGAGGTTGTTGTCGGTCATCTGCAGGCGGCGCTGGGCGAAGCGTGCGGCGAGCGCGACGACGAGGGAGCTGTCGCGGCGGAGGGTGAGGCTTAGGGCTTCGGCTACTGCTTCGCGGCTGAGGTCGTCTTCGGTGGGCCCGAGGCCGCCCATGATGGCGATGATGTCCGCGCGGCCGAGGGCGATGCGGACGGCGCTGACGAGATCACGGTGACGGTCGCCGACGATGGTTTTGAAGGTGACGTCGACTCCGATCTCGTTGAGCTTTTCAGTGAGATAGAGGGAGTTCGTGTCCTGCCGGAAGGGAGTCAGCAACTCGGAACCGACAGCGATGATTTCAGATTTCATGCTGGGCCTTGGGTTTGGAAAGCGGATCCTTCGCTTTGCTCAGTATGTGGCAGTGGGTCTGGTTCGGGATGACGGCATTCGTTCAGAAGAGCCTTAGGCCTTCGACCCCCAAATCGACATCATAAACTGCGTCGTTGGTTGCGAGAACTGCTGTCCCGAGGGGGGAGAAGGCGACTCCGACGAGATTGTATCCGGCCAGTACGAGCTGGGCTTCGCGGTCGGGGGTGATCTGCACGAGGCCGCGACGGCCATGGAGGGAGGCTGCCACGTAGACGTTGCCATCGCTGTCGAGGGCGAGTCCCTGCGGCCGGCCGAGGCCGCGGAACCACGGGGAGGTGGTGCCGTCACGATCGATGGACCAGACGGAATCGTTCGCTGACAGGGAGGGGGCGGTTACGTAGAGCGTTCCATCGCGGCCGACGGCGAGGTGATAGGCCGCGACGCTGGGCTCGAGGGTGGCGTAGACGAAGATCTGGGGGTTCGTGCCGGACTGGCTGGGCGCGATCTTGAAGATGGTGCCGCTGCGGTCTCCGACGAAGAGATTGCCTTCGGCGTCGAAGGCGGCGCCGGTGGCGACTCCCATTCCTTCGGCATAGACGGTGGCTTCGCCGCCGGCGTCGATGCGGTATACGGTGCCTTCAGCGCGGGAGGTTACGTAGAGTTCTCCGTCGGGATCGAAGGCGAGGCCGGTGGGGTTGAGGATTCCGCTGACGAATGGGGTGCCGACGCGATCGGGGCTGATGCGGACGATGGAGACCGGGGTCTGCTTGCCGCGGGGGCCGGAGATGGTGGCGAAGGTCATTCCGGAGCGGCTCACGACGGGGTTGCCTACGGGATGAAGGCCGTCGGACAGTTCGCGGGCGATGCGCAAGGAGACGACGTTGCTGACGCCGGCCTGGTTGCGGATTTCGATCCTGCCGGGCACCGCGCCGTTCCGGGAGAGCTCGGGAACGCGAAAGCAGAGTCGCGAGTCGCGGCTCATCTGGATATGTGCCGGAACGCCGTCGACGAGGACTTCGGGCGACTGCATTCCGCGGGGACCGAGGAAACGGCCGCGTGCCTCGACGTCTCCGCCGGGCAGAGCGGCAGCGGGAGAGATGGTTTCGATGACGGGAGAAGACGGAGAGTATTTGGGAAGCTTTGGCATACGATTCGAATCCATCTAGAGCCAGCGGCTTAAGAGCAGCAGCACTGCCCAAGCATACAGCCCGGCGGCTACATCATCGAAGACGATACCCCAACCCTCGGGGAGTTTTTCAAGCTGGCGGATGGGAAATGGTTTGAAGATATCGAAAACGCGGAAGAGCAAGAGGGCGAGAAGAATGTGTTTCCAGTCGTGGGCGGTTTCTTTGCCGGGCAGGGCGAGGGCGGAGAGGGTGATCCATTGGCCGGCTACTTCGTCGATGACGACGAAGCCGGGGTCTTTGCTGGCGCTTTCGCGGGCGGCGATGGTAGCGGCGGGGATACCGAGGGCAACCGCGGCAACGGATGCGATCACGCTTACTGCGAGGAGCGTGTTCTGAGTGGGATGGGCGAGGATGGCGTAGGCGGCCCACAGGAGCGTGGCGGCGACGGAGCCCCAGGTGCCGGGGCCGGGTTTGCCCAGGCCGGCGCCGAAGAAGGTGGCGACGGTCCATGCCCAGAGGGTTTTGCGGCCGGACTGGAAGGCGCAGGATGGGCCGTCGGGCCAGCCGCCCTCGGCTGCTTCGATCTGGGCGGCTTTGATGCGGGCCTGCATGGCCGCGTCCTGCTTAGCGGTCACGGTTGCCTTCGACGTCTTCGAGGACGCTGGTTTCCAGAACTTCGGGATCGAGGACGGGGGAGCTTATCTTGTAGACACCCATGGCCCATTTGCCCAGATCGATGCGGCGGCAGCGGTCGCTGCAGAAGGGGAAGTCTTCGTCGGTGGCTTTGACCAGCTTTTTGCAGCTGGGGCAGTGAAACGGTTTGATCTTCGGGGCTTTGGTCTTTGTAGGCATAGCGATACCGAGTTGGACGGCTTTTTCTATGGTATCGCGGATGGGGAATTCCTTCTTTTAGAGAAGAAGGCGAAGGGAAGGGGAATCACCCCGGGGGAGGGTATTAATTTTCTGGGTACGGGTGGGGTTAGCCTTTGGTTACTAGGTTCAACATGTGGCGCATGGTTGTTGGGACGGCTTATCTGCATTGTGCGCTTTTTAGGGGTAATTCTATGCAAGGTGAATAGTGCCGAGATCCTAGGTCTCAGATACGGTCTACTCATCATTGGCTAATAAAGGACGTTTTGGATGTCAGGTTGGAGCACCGGTCCTCGGTCTATCCCCGTGCGCTTTTCACGTTTGGATATTCACTGAAGGTTGAATAGTCGACGGTGATTTCCTCGCCCGTGCGGATTTGGCGCAGTGCGCGAAAGTCATAATTATCATCGCAAGTGGCATTCGGGGTCTTCGATTCATTCAAGAGCCAAGCTGGGGTCAGGCGATTGAACGAGGTTGGACACCCGTACCGGCCGTCTTTGATGATTGCGTAGTCGTCATAGAGTTTCCTGAATGGCCCAACCTTAGGCAACGAGTTTGTCGGCGTCCAAACTATTTCTTCGTTTTCCTCTGTGAATAAGCGGGTATTCTTAGGGATCGCCCGAATGGCGAATACGCCTACACCACTCTTGTGCAGTGCGGAGGGCCTGATGCGAACATAGACTCCACGGTGAGGTGTTACCTTACTCACGTTGCGGTAACTCGTGACCAAAGCACGCCCTAGCCCTTCGAGATCCGGAAAGATAGTGGTGTCATCGATGCCGTACTTCTGCAGATCCAAGCGCATTTCTTGTACGACAAAGCCTGGGACAACTATCTTCCGTAAGCAGGCATTTGGTCCTGAAGCAAAACGAGAGAAGCCGTTGCTTTGACTTCCATGGACGGTGAAGCACGATCGCTGGCTGCTGATCCTCCGCGCAATGTGTGTTGGAAAAACTGCGACCGGAAACTCAGGAATGGCTTTGCTTGTCCAACGCGCGGGAAGCCACGCTGAAATCTTCTTAGTATCTCTTGGATTTGCACCTATAGCAGACGGAGCTATTACCTCATCCCTGCTTATCACCCTGGCATTAAGTTTGTAGGGATCAAGCATCCATACGGCTGATTCGTAGAAGCCTGGATTGTCACGGACCGCGAAATAGAGAGCAATCACGGGACTTTCCGTCCAATCGAGCAGCCTAGTCGGAGCTCCATGATGCTGCATAAGAAAATACATATCCCAATCATTTGTGGGGAGGGTCTCGTAGCGGCTTAGGGCCGGCGCACGAATTGCAAACTCTTCGCGGATTTCGTCCTCTGTAGGCCGATCGGAGCATCCGATACGGACGATACTTGGCAAGAGTTGCCAGTGCTTTCTTTGTTGGCCACGGAACCATGGACCCCCGACGCCATCCTTCTCGAAGCCCCAATTGTCGCGCGTCTCAGAAGTTACTTTTAGGAAGTCATTGAGGCTGTTGACAGTTAAGAAAGCCTTCTTATCTAACTTGCGCATCACGACAATAACTCCTCGAATGGATGGCCAATTGTAGCTGGGAAGTAATGAGCAAGTTCAAATAGATTTGAATAATGTGTGGAGACTCGGCACTGAGCCTGCGTAGTCGGGGAGCAGGAGACCGAGAAGGAAAAGCAAATTCTTCGACCTGCTACGTTCGCTCCAGATGGCAAAACCGGGCCGACGCAGACCCTTCGCTGAGCTCAGGACGACGACGGTTTTTGGGACAGAATTGGTGGAGCACCCCGGCACCTTGGCGAGGCTAAGTCGATCAGCGATTAGTTGTTTCCTGATTTAGCGATGTTTGCTGTTTATGAGTTATCGGCGACGATTGGGCCTCGGGCTGTCGAGGCCCTCGGATAAGGCTTTATAGGTCGGCTATTGCGGGGTTGAAACCCCCGCCTACCTTTCGAAACGACAAGGACAGAAGCATGTCCGTGCTTCGCTTCGTTCAGGATGGCAAGCAGAAGCAGATTTTCTTGGGAATGACAGAAAGAAAAGCGAGGGCAGAGACAAAAGCTGATCCTTCGCTGCGCTCAGGATTGCTGATGTTATTGCGGCTTGCTGGATTGGGCTGCGTCGTAGGGTAGCGACAGCAGTTCTTTCACGAGTTTTGAGAGGCGGCCTATGTCGTTTGAAAGGTCGCGGCCCAGATTTCTTGAGTCCTGGTCTGTGGCGCCTTCGGCGACGAGGTATGCGGCGTTGGTCATGCTTTGCAGGGGATTGTTTATCTCGTGGGCTAGTTGATTCGCCATCTGGGCGGCGGCAGCGGCGCGTTCCTGAGCGATGAGTCGGGCTTGCTGCTTCATCTGTCTGTAGCCCATGGCTGCGAAATCAGCCAACATGGTCATCAACCGCGCATCATTGCTGTCGAAAGCTTCCGTGCGGCCGTGGGCCATGACGAAGATCGTGCCGCGCGTGCCCTCTGCCTGCCACGGAAGCAGGATTCCATCTGTTACGAGGGGTGCCTCGACGTTGAGGATGTCGAAAAACCTCTTGGAGACTGTGAAGTGCTGCGGGTGGCCGCGTTCGAGACACAAACCGCACGCGCTGGGGTAGCGGGGCAAAATCGCGTCGAGGAACGCGGAGTAATCTCCGGCGGTTGCGATCCAGTGGTAGAACTCCTGGTCGCTGCCGTCTTCTTTTTCAATGCTGATGCCGGCGCTGTCTGCTTCGCAGAGATCGACTGCGGCACTCACTAATTCCTGCAGGATCGTGCCGGGGCGCTCGAGCATGGCGCGGGAAAGGCGCTGCAGGCCGGCCATCTGGGCGCCGATATCTCGCGAGTGAAGATTCCGCTCTGCGAACACGGCATCGGTCCTTAAGTCCAGGACATCAAGCCCGGTCT
>Ga0206962_1338_pt1 | contig 10024 bp, 10 predicted proteins | sample Alteio_BWOrgHeat_27_FD_153241 | JGI IMG/M metagenome (GOLD analysis project Ga0206962, IMG submission 153241) | Enriched cells from forest soil in Barre Woods Harvard Forest LTER site, Petersham, Massachusetts, United States -... | ecosystem: Environmental > Terrestrial > Soil > Temperate forest >...
TCAAAGCCAATCTTGTAGGTGCCATTACTGGCTTGGCATTGCTGTATTTTGGGGTTCCGATGCCTTATAATATGGCCATTGGAGCCGTTGTATCTTTGGTAGCATGCGATTTCCTGAAACTGAACGTGGGTGCAAAATCCACCCTTGCTGCTATGATCATTGTGTTGATGCATACTGAAGGTACCCATGTTTGGGATGCTGCCTTGGGACGAATTACTGCTGTCATTATTGGGTGTTTTATAGGCTTGGGTATTACCTGGATATATCATAGTTTGTTCCGGCTGAAAACCCCCGTGCCGCAAACCCGTAAAAGTCCTGTAAATCCTGGGACTGAAAGCGAAAAAGAAGGCTGACTAGGATACCGCGCCGAACATAAAGGCGAAGCAATGTGGGACTACCTTTTCAGGAGTGGCTTTTTGAATGGCCTGTTTTTGAAATTCCAAGTTCCGGTAAGCCATTGGGGTATATCCCGTCTGCCTTTTGAACAGCGTGCAAAATGATCCCAAGCTTTCGAAACCTACCAAAGCACATATTTCTACGAGGGTGTTGTCATGCCCGGAGAGCAGTTCCTTTGCCTTTGCTATCCTTTTGTCGGTAAGGTACTTATGTGGAGTGTATCCATATACTTTTTTGAACAACCTATGAAAATGGTATTGTGATATACAGGCTTCCTCGGCAATGCCAGCCAACTCAATGGGAATGCCAAAATTGGTATCCATATACCTTTTGGCATGTACAATGCGGGGATATAGATGGTGTTGGATCATATCATAAATTTAAAGCTTGCCTATGCCAACCCCTTCAATCCTTCAAATAGGTCGGTTTCATGGGTTCTGGGATGATGATCTTGGAACTCATTCTTTTGATCACCGATTTTATCCGGATGTCGTCAGTATTGCTGGCATCAATAAAAAACCAGGTCTTGCCCGAATCCTTGGATACTGCTACCAAGGTGGAGAGCGAAACCAGTCGGCCCCCAGGCGCTTTCATTTCCATTGTCTGTTTGATGGTACATTGCAGTTCCCCAGCAGTATCTATCATTTCAGATGGCTCGCTGATGAGTATGGACATTAGCCCGTAGCCTTGTTCGTTCATGGCATTTTGTCCGTCTTTTATCGTCTGGATCATTTCATCCTTGCCTCCCATCAGGTACAGGATGTCAGGATAGACAAAACTGGCAAACTTTTCATAATCATGCTTCAGCAACGCCTGCGCCATCTCCTCGGCTTGTTTTTTCACTTCAGTCCCTGGAGATGCCGAAGCTGCCGATCCCGAAAACAAGAACCAGATGGAGAAAGCAATTATATATGAAAAGGGGGTTTTCATTGGGCAATATTTATGCAAATTACGTGAATAAGGGCTGAAAAGTTACAAATAGAGGCCTGTAATCACGATCTAATATCAACCAATATAAACTAGGCCAGCATTTTGTAGTTGCTGATTTGGCCTTTAATCATCAATCAAAATGCAATCCATGGATGATCCCATCGGACTCAACTTCGCCTTTATTTCACTAATTTTGCCGTTCTTATCAATATATGAAAGATTTTAAACGATATACCGTTACTGCAGCACTACCTTATGCCAATGGGCCCCTGCATATCGGTCATTTGGCAGGATGCTACCTCCCTGCCGATATTTATGTACGCTACCTGCGCAGCCAGGGCCGCGATGTGGCATTTATTTGTGGATCTGATGAACATGGGGTGGCCATTACCCTGAAGGCCATGCAAGAGGGGATGACCCCTCAAGAGCTTGTGGACAAGTACCATGGCATGATCAAAAATGCTTTTGAAGGCTTCGGAATCAGTTTCGATATATATTCCCGTACTTCTTCACCTGAGCATCACCAAACAGCATCCGATTTTTTTAAGGTGTTGTATGATAAAGGTGTATTTGTAAAAAAGACTTCCACCCAGTATTATGATGTGGCGCACAAGCAGTTCCTGGCTGATAGGTATATTTATGGAGAATGCCCCAATTGCCACTATCCCAATGCCTATGGCGACCAGTGCGAAAACTGCGGTATATCCCTGGATCCCAAAGACCTGATCCATCCAAAATCAAGGTTGAGTGGTGAAGCTCCGGAACTTCGTGAAACCGAACATTGGTTCCTACCCTTGCAGAACTATGAAGATTGGCTGAAGGAATGGATACTGAACGGACACAAGGACTGGAAAACCAATGTACTTGGCCAATGCCGGAGCTGGCTGAACCAAGGCCTGCATGAGCGCTCCATAACACGCGACATGAACTGGGGTGTACCCGTGCCGCTACCAGGTGCAGAAGGCAAGGTGCTGTATGTGTGGCTCGATGCACCGATCGGATATATTACTGCCACCAAACAATGGGCAGAACGAGAAAACAAAGATTGGAAACCCTATTGGGAAAGCGATGATACCCGCCTCATCCATTTTATCGGAAAGGACAATATCGTGTTTCACTGCATCATCTTCCCGGTAATGCTCAAGGCACATGGCGAATTCATTTTACCAGACAATGTACCTGCCAACGAGTTTCTGAACATAGAAGGCGAAAAAGTATCCACTAGCCGCAACTGGGCGGTTTGGCTACACGAGTACCTGATTGATTTCCCTGGCAAACAGGATGTTTTGCGCTATTCCTTGTGTGCCAATGCACCAGAAACCAAGGACAACGATTTCTTGTGGAAAGATTTCCAGGCCAAGAACAACAATGAACTGGCCGCTATATTGGGCAACTTGGTGAACCGGGTGCTGGTGCTCACCCACAAATATTACGAAGGCCATGTGCCACCCATTGGGGAAATAAACGCAGAAGAAGACATGTTGATCGGCGATGTAAAAGCCTTCCCGGGAAAGATCTCTGCGCTAATTGAAGAATTCAAATTCCGGGAAGCGCTCATGGAACTGATGAACCTGGCACGCCTCGGCAACAAATACCTAACAGATGGCGAACCCTGGAAACAAATAAAAACCAACCCTGAGCGTGCTGCCACCGTCTTACATTTCAGCATACAATTGCTGGCCAATATAGCGGTGTTGGCGGAGCCTTTTTTGCCCGATACCTCCGCCAAGCTAAGGAATATCCTGCACTTGCCTCATTTGGGCTGGCAGGATGCGGGAGAAATGAACCTAGTGGCAGAAAATCAAGTTATTGGAGAACCAGTGATCCTTTTTGAAAAAATAGAAGATGCGGCCATTGAATACCAGGTAGAAAAACTGCACAAAAGCAAAGTACAGACACAAACGATATTGGAAACCACAACAACCCCGGAGCCAGCCAACGTATTGCCTTTCAAAGAAGATATCTCTTTTGATGAATTCAGTAAGCTTGACTTGAGGATTGCTACCGTGGAGGCCGCAGAAATTGTTGCCGGAACGGATAAGCTGATGAAGCTTAGCATTGACCTGGGCAGCGAAAAAAGAACGGTGGTATCCGGTATTGCCCAAAGTTTCAAGCCCGAAGAAGTAGTGGGTAGGCAGGTATGCCTGGTGGCTAACCTGGCACCCCGAAAAATAAAGGGCATACTTTCACAAGGCATGATATTGATGGTGGAAGGAGATGACAAAAAGCTGGTTTTTCTGCGGCCTGACAAGGAAGTACAACCAGGCTCAGAAGCTAGGTAACAAATCTGAAACTGATTGAAAAAGATATTCAATTTAACCATATTTGCTTTCATTGGGCCCTTCATTGCCACCTTTTTTGTGGTGCTGTTTGTGATCCTTATTCAGTTTTTATGGGTGTATATTGATGATCTTATCGGCAAGGGGCTGGAATGGTATGTAGTGCTCAAGCTCCTGTTTTTTGCTTCTGCTTCCTTTGTGCCCATGGCCCTTCCCTTGGCGGTTTTACTGTCTTCCATCATGTCTTTTGGCAAGCTGGCAGAGACCTACGAATTGGTGGCATTGAAAAGTGCGGGTGTTTCGCTCGTACGCATCATGGTTCCGGTTACTTCTCTGGTTTTGCTTATCTCGACCGGCGTTTTTTTCTTTTCCAACAATGTGATCCCCGTCGCCAACCTCAAGTTCCATTCACTGCTATGGGATATCCAGCATGAGCGGCCGGCATTGGATATACGCGAAGGGACCTTTTATGGAGGAATTGATAACTACAGCATACGCATCAACAAAAAAGACAAAAACTCCCAAAAAATAGAGGGGGTTACCATTTATGACCATACCCATTCAGACGGGGACGATGTGATGATGGTGGCCAAATCTGGCGAAATGAAGACCACGCCCGACCAAAGATGGCTCGTGATCAAATTGTTTGACGGCACCCGGTATGAAGACATGCGGGCCACCAACTCCAAAGACAAAACCAGCCATCCTTTCAGCATACTCAACTTCAAGTCATACGAGCTAAAATTCGACCTCTCCATATTCAGCCTATCACGTACCAAGGAAGAACTGTTCAAAGAAAATTCCGTGATGCTGAACGTGGGCCAGTTGCAATATTATGTGGATTCACTACACAAAATACAAACCCGAAAAATCGTTGCCTTTAATGATTATACCAAGCCATACCTGTATTCGTTGCGCGACCCCACCGTCTTGAAAAAATCCAATACGGCCAAGTCATTTGTCCCCCATCTCAGTGATAATACCGCTTTGATAAAAGCAATACCCAATGTAGACAAGAAAATGACCTTGGAGCGGGCTGTAGGATCTGCACGGGCATTGCACGATATATTCCAATCACAAGGGGGGGAGCTTGAAAACCTGGAAAAAGAAACGATCAAGTACCAGATAGAACTGCACCGCAAATTTTCTTTGTCCATGGCTTGTCTTACCTTGTTCTTTATTGGTGCCCCGCTAGGGGCTATCATCAGGAAAGGAGGGATAGGCTACCCAACGGTAGTGGCCATCATCATGTTCCTGATCTATTATGTCATTTCCATTATCGGTGAACGGGCTGCCAAAGAAAACGCCATTGATGTGGTGCTGGGTATGTGGGTATCCAATATTGTATTGATGCCCATTGGCTTATACCTCACCTACCGGGCCAACCGAGATTCCATCAGCACTGGTTTCATTCTTGGATTCAAATCTTTTTTCGGGAATTTGATGCTAAACAGAAGAAACCGAAGACCTATGTCTGATGATGAGATAAAAGACATAGAACACGATATGGAAACCATCTGATGCGCATCCTACAGATATGCAACCGAATTCCTTATCCTCCCCATGACGGGGGCGCGATAGCCATGCTGAACATGACGAAAGGGTTTTCAAAGTTGGGCGTGGAGCTGCACTTGCTTTGCCTGAATACCAAAAAGCACTATTTTGACCCTAATTCGCTTCCTGCCTTGTTTCAAGACCTGGCTTCGTTCGAAACAGTGGAGATAGATACGGATGTAAAGCCTGTACAAGCGGCTATGAACCTGCTATTTACCCGGAAATCCTATAATATCTCCCGATTTTATAGCAAGCAATTCGAAAAGGAATTGATAAAGACCTTAAAGGCCAATACTTTTGATATCGTGCATCTGGAAGGGTTGCACATCTGCGTGTACCTCAATGCCATCCGGAAACACGGCGGCGGTGCAAAGATTTGCCTCCGTGCTCATAACCTGGAATATGTTATTTGGGAGCGACTGGCAGAAAACGAAACAAACCCGTTGAAACGATTTTATCTGAAAAGCTTAGCCAAGCGGCTTTTTGATTTTGAGGTAAAGACAGCCAAAAATGTGGATGCTTTGGTACCCATCACGGAAACAGATGCCGAAATTTTTAGGGAAATGAGTCCTAATATCCCTGTTTTTGTATCCCCTGCCGGGTTGGACCTCGAAGCATATACCATCAACGCGACCAAACAAGAATGGCCTGGCATTTTCCACTTGGGTGCCCTGAACTGGATGCCCAATATAGAAGCCCTGCAATGGTTCCTGAAAGAGGTTTGGCCTAGGCTTCACAAAGAGTATCCCAAACTGAAATTTCATGTGGCTGGCAGGAACATGCCCGCTTGGCTAAATGATTTGAAGACCGTTGGTGTGGAAGCCCACGGAGAAGTAGCCAATGCCATTGATTTTATGAACAGCAAAACCATCATGATTGCACCCTTGCTATCTGGTAGTGGCATGCGCATCAAAATCATTGAAGGCATGGCCTTGGGCAAAACCATTGTATCCACTACCATAGGGGCAGAGGGCATCCCATATGAAGACCAGAAGAACATCTTGATCGCAGATACTCCCGATGCCTTCTATCTTGCCTTAAAAAAATGCATCCAGAACCAAGAATCCGCCAAAAAGATCGGCAAGAACGCCCGAAAATTTGCCGAAGAGAATTTCAGCAATGAAGTACTTGTAGGGAAATTGGTGGGGTTTTATGAGAGGATTAGTGCGTGACTTATACCACCTTTTTTTTATTAGCCACTGCAGTTGTATGTAATGGGTTTAATTGTGATTTCAGTTTGTATAGCCGATTGAAAATATCTTGAGAAACCATGAAATGTTGTGATAATCCACGGATTATCTCTTTTGAAAGTCCCTTTTTGTAGTTAAGGATATCAGAAACAAGGCCTTTGCTAACGTTTAAAACTAAAGCTAAGTCTTTGGCCTTCAATTGGTGTTCTTCCATGAGATAATGAAGGGATTCAATAGGATCGAGTTCTTTCAAGGTGCTATGTTCTTCGTCCCATTTTTCTATCAATAGTGTAAGAAGTTCTATTTCATCCTCAATATCTTGGGTTGTATTTCCCTTTGTTAATTCTTCTAGAATGTTGCAGTAACTGAAGTATTGCTCTCTGCTTTTTATAAGGGTATATTTCATTGTATTTTATTTTCAATAAGAGCTAACCGTATATTGTTCATTTTTCTCACAAAGCTTGGTATACTCAGAATGCGTTCCTATCCATTTTATATAACAATGTACCATAGCTTGGCCGAATACATAGGCACAGATCATTCTATAGCTGTTACCGGCAATATTGAATACGACCCGGTTGCTTCCGTTCCCCAACAAATCTGCTGAAGGAAATGTCCTCTTTATATCTCTATATCTCTTCTGGCACGTTCCAAGTAGACCTATTTGCAACCCAAACCCAATTTTTAAATGAGGCCCTGCTGTCTGCATGTCTTTCTACAAACATTTCAATTGATTCTTTCCGTATTAAATGAATTCTCATAAAATAGTACGCAAATATATATTGAAAAGTTCACGAAACGTGAACAAATATTGATGTGCAATATCAAGCACTTTCGAAACTGTTGGTTTTCAACTAAGAAAGGAATCCAGAATTGATAAGAAGGAATCCTACTAAAACACGTTACTCCCGCGATGCTCCCTGATGTTACCTGCCTCGGAACGCCATTTGTCGAGCAATTCGTCCACTTTGGCCTCGGTGAGGTGTTCATAGTAGTATTCGCCTACTTGCATCATGGGTGCAGTACCACAAGAGGCAAGACACTCCACTGTTTTAAGGGTAAATAGGCCGTCTTCAGTGGTCTGGCCCACTTTTATATTGAGCTTGTTTTCGATGTATTTGATGATCTTTTCTGCACCCACCAGGCAACAAGGACCTGTCTGGCAAAACTCCATCACATATTTACCCACGGGTTTCATGTGATACATACTATAGAAAGTGGCAACCTCATATACTTCAATGGGCTGCAGTTTCAATAGACCGGCCACATAGTCCATACTTTCCACGCTCAGCCAGCCAAACTCTTCCTGAGCCATGTGCAATATCGGCAACAGGGCTGATTTGTGCTTTCCTTCTGGATAGCGGCCCATGATTTCCTGTACCTTGGCCAGTTGCTCTGCGCTGAATTTTATCTCTGATGTTGCTGTTGTAGACACGGTTATGACTATTATTTGTTGAGGTCGGTGTTATTATTCTTTACATTTAGGCATCCAGTTCCCCGGCAATCACATTCATGGAGCTGAGGGTAAGGATGGCATCGCTGAGCAGGCTGCCCTTGCTCATTTCAGGGTATGCTTGGTAGTAGATAAAACAAGGACGACGGAAATGCAACCGGAACGGGGCACGGCCACCGTCGCTCACCAGGTAAAAACCCAGCTCGCCATTGCCGCCCTCTACTGCATGATAAACTTCGCCCTTGGGTACCTCTATTTCACCCATCACTATTTTGAAATGGTAGATCAAGGCTTCCATGTTATTATACACTTCTTCTTTTGGAGGGAGATAAAATTCAGGCACATCTGCTTTGAAATCGCCTTCCGGCAAGTTGGCAAGGGCATCCTTTATCAGTTTAAAACTCTGCCATACCTCTGCATTGCGCACCATGAACCTGTCATAGGTATCGCCCTTTGTGCCTATGGGTATTTCAAATTCAAAATCATCATAAGAACAATAAGGTGTCATGACACGAACATCATAATCCACCCCCGCTGCACGCAGGTTGGGACCGGTAAAGCCATAGTTCAAAGCCCTTTCCGCAGATATAGGGCCACAATCCACGGTACGGTCCATAAAGATCCTGTTACGGTTGAAAAGCCTTTCGAACTCGTCATATACTTTCGGAAAACCTTTGATGAACTCGTTCAGTTTGCGGAAAGCGGTAGGCGTAAAATCACGTTCAAAACCACCGATTCTGCCAATATTGGTTGTGAGCCTGGCCCCACAAACCTCTTCGAATATCTCGTATATTTTCTCCCGTTCTTGAAAAACGTATAAAAACCCGGAAAATGCGCCTGTATCTACCCCAATCACACTGTTGCACACCAGGTGGTCAGCGATCCGTGAGAGTTCCATGATGATGATGCGCAGATAATCCACACGCTTTGGAGTTTGCACGCCCAGCAGTTTTTCCACTGTCATATGCCAGCCCATATTGTTGATAGGGGAGGAACAGTAGTTCAAACGGTCTGTCAACGGTGTGATCTGGTAAAAGGGCCTATGTTCTGCTATTTTTTCAAATGCCCTATGGATATATCCTATGGTCGTATCCGCACTTTGGATGCGTTCCCCGTCCATTTGTAGTATGTTTTGGAACACCCCATGTGTGGCAGGGTGGGTAGGTCCCAAGTTTAGGGTATAAAACTCTGGCGGTGCCGGTATTACATCCTTTGTGGTTTCGTTTGTCATATTACTGCTTGTTAGCGGCCAAACATTTTATCGTTCTTGTCTTCCCGGGTGGCATCTTCCAATGGGTATTGCTTCAACATAGGGAAATAGCCTAGGTCATCCACATTCAAAATCCTTCTTAGGTCTGGATGGCCTTCAAAGATGATCCCGTAAAAATCATATGTTTCCCGTTCCATCCAGTTTGCTGCCGACCACAAGGGTGTCATGGACGCGACAGAAGGGTTTTCTGAAGAGAAAAAGGTTTCCACCCTAAGGCGTTTGTTGGTCATGAAGTTGTGGAGATGGTACACCACCCCGATCTCTTGGCCTGCATTGTCAGGGTAATGAATGCCGCAAAGATCAGTGAGAAAATGATAATTGAGCTCCGGGTCTTCTTTCAAAAACTTCATGGCTTCAAAAATCCGGTTATGGTCAATGACCAGGGTGGTCATCCCATAGCTTTCGTAGGCGTTGGTCAGTTCATCGCCAAACTGGTTTTGCAGCTTTTCTACCAGCGGGTTGCTGGTTTGTGCCTCCGTTGTGTTTTCGTTCTTTTCTCCCTGTTCCTCACTCATATTGTTTATTGCTTTGGGGCGAGCCCAATTTTCAATTTCAATCCATCAATTATACGATCCCGTGTTCAGCAAGCAGCCTGCGGTATTCTTCAGAGTGCCTGCGGGTGCCTTTTTCGGTTTCAGCAAGGTGTTGTACACGCATCAGCCCATCAATGATCTGTTCTGGCCGAGGTGGGCAACCTGGCACATACACGTCAACAGGGATCACTTTGTCTATTCCTTGCAACACACTATAGGTATCGAATATGCCCCCACTGCTGGCGCAGGCTCCTACGGCCATTACCCATCGTGGTTCGGCCATTTGCTCATATACTTGCCTTAATACGGGTCCCATTTTTTTGGCAATAGTGCCCATCACCATCAGCACATCTGCCTGACGTGGGGAAAAACTTGGCCTTTCTGACCCGAAACGGGCAAAATCATAATGCGAGCCCATG
>Ga0206962_1340_pt1 | contig 9919 bp, 8 predicted proteins | sample Alteio_BWOrgHeat_27_FD_153241 | JGI IMG/M metagenome (GOLD analysis project Ga0206962, IMG submission 153241) | Enriched cells from forest soil in Barre Woods Harvard Forest LTER site, Petersham, Massachusetts, United States -... | ecosystem: Environmental > Terrestrial > Soil > Temperate forest > O...
TTGGCATCTATTTTCGTTTGGGTCGTATTGTCGGCCGAAGTGAGTAGAACTTCGTAGTACATGGGTTTTAGCCAACCCACTAATGGGCCGATAGCATAGTTCCAATTTACCTTTATGTCTTGGGATACAAAACGGTCTGCCAATATTTTCCGGGTGCCATACATCATCTTGGCGACCACGAGGTTGTTCATTTTTCCAAATACATAGGGGGTCGAACCGTCCTGGGCTGGATTGGGCTGTAGGTTTTCTTTCGGGTCCCGCAGTTCGTAGGCACTGACATCAATCAACTGGAAATTGTCCACCCTTCGTTGCTTCAACCATTGGAAATCCCCGCCAAAACCGCCTGTATGTACCAAAACACCAAAATCAAAGGCTTTGGTGTACAATAGGTTCTTTTCCTGGGTTCGGTCTTCTTGGCCATACGATACCTTCGTCAGGCACAGTATCAGCAAAAAAGTCAGAAAAAAGCGCATATTGTTTTTTTTAGCTCTTGGTTGAAACAAAGATAACTATTCAATAGTTTTGTCCTTGTCAAAGATAGATAAAATAATGCAAACATCAAAGGTCGTATATCTGGGCAACCTTCGTACGGAACTTACCCATGTCCGTTCTGGCCAAAAAGTAATTACAGATGCTCCGGTAGACAACAAAGGTAAAGGGGAGGCATTCTCGCCCACGGATCTCACGGCGACCTCCCTGGCCACCTGCGCCATCACTACCATTGCCATTGCTGCCGATGGCAGAGAAATAACCATTTTGGAGGCTGAAGCGGATGTCCTTAAAATCATGGAGTCAAACCCCAGAAGGATTGGTGAGATACAATTGGACATCAGGCTTCGCATATCACCTGATAACGCAGAAAACCGCGAAATATTGGAGGCAATTGGAAAACACTGCCCAGTGGCTCGCAGCCTGCATCCTGACCTAAAGCAGACTATAACGTTTACATGGCAGTGAAAAAGCGAATTATGTAATGCGATTTGCGAAATGCGTAAAGAGCAAGGGAAATTGATGCGAATGCTCAACTTTTAGCCAAACTATTACAACTGCAAGATATGCCCAAAAGTTGATCTGAAAAGTCATCAGAATGTTCCAACCAATACTCCATTCGCAATACCGAAATCGCAACACTGGGTACGCAACAAACTGCACCCAAATGGCAATACTCTATACTTAGTACGGCAATACTAACTAAGCCCTATGCGGTTGTTGGGAGCCTGGCACTGCCCTTTCACCATGTTCTGGACAACGGTCCACTTGGCAAGAGGAAAGGATAACTATATTCAAAAAAACGAAAAGACCTACTATTAACTTCTTCATGGTATTTTTTTTACAAATATAAGAATGCATTTTTTAAATCTCGAACCACTTTGAGAATTAAACGCTTTTACGCGGAAAAAGTTGCCAACAGCTAAATATTTGATGCAGAATGCGGATATTTGGACAAATCAGGAAGAGGTACATGTCCGATACTATACCACATAAGGCAGGAAAATCACTCGCAGATGTTCATGAGAGCATTGACATTTCGACCAAAAAGTCGGCTTGGAAGAAAGTGCTTGCCTACTTTGGCCCGGCCTATCTGGTAAGTGTAGGGTATATGGACCCCGGCAATTGGGCAACCGACATCGCAGGGGGCAGTAAATTTGGCTATACCCTTATTTGGGTGCTACTCATGTCAAATCTGATGGCCTTCATCCTACAAAGCCTCAGTGCCAGGCTGGTTCTTGTGCGCGTGCGCGATTTGGCACAGGCATCCAAGGAAGCCTATCCACCGCTCATCAATTTCTTCCTGTATATCCTAGCCGAAATAGCCATTGCTGCTTGCGATTTGGCCGAAGTGTTGGGCATGGCCATCGGGCTTAAATTGTTGTTCGGTCTCCCTTTAATATATGGTGTACTTATCACGATCCTCGATACATTTTTGCTCCTTTTTCTGCAAAAGCTTGGAATGCGCAAAATGGAGATATTCATCATCAGTCTCATTACGGTTATCGGGTTGGCTTTTTTTACCGAGCTATGGTTTGCCGGGCCCGATTTTAAAGGTATCGTGAACGGGCTTGTCCCAACCATTCCCAATAGCGATGCCTTATATATCACTATCGGGATCATTGGTGCCACGGTGATGCCCCATAACCTGTACCTTCATTCAGCACTGGTGCAAACCCGCAAAGTGGAAACTGGGCACAACAACATGCGGCAGGCCATAAAAATAAACACCTGGGACTCAGCTATTGCCCTTAACCTGGCCTTTTTTGTGAATATGGGTATCTTGGTTCTGGCGGCAGCGGTTTTTTACAAGAATGCATTATACAATGTGGCCGATATCACAGATGCGCACAAACTGCTCGCCCCACTTTTGGGCAACAAGATAGCCCCAACGCTTTTCGCCATTGCATTGATTGCTAGTGGGCAGAGTTCGACCATTACAGGAACCCTCGCTGGGCAGATCGTGATGGAAGGATATCTCAACCTTCGTTTGCAATTGTGGCTCAGGCGGCTTATCACTCGGCTTCTGGCCGTGCTGCCGGCTTTCTTTGTGATTTGGAAATATGGGGAACACTCTGCGGGGGGGCTGCTGGTACTCAGTCAGGTCATCCTCAGCCTGCAACTTGGGTTTGCGGTAGTACCATTGATCCATTTTGTGAGCGATCGGAAAAAGATGCATGCCTTTACCATTCGAAACTATACCAAGGTCATTGGATGGTTGATAGCTATTGTGATCATCGCTTTCAATATCAAATTGATCTCGGATACCTATCAAGATTGGTTCAGCGGCATGGACCCTAGCCTATGGTGGCTGAAAATACTCTTGCTTGCCGTTTCGGGATTCGCTGCCATCATGTTGGGCTATATCGGCTTCGAACCTTTTATCAAAAACAGGGTTCGTTACTATGGATTGAAAAAGGCCAGACAATTGCAACCGATACCCTTAGGGAATTTGTCAGGTTCGGGATATCATACCATCGCGATAACGGTTGATTTTTCCGAAATGGATAACCTTGCTATTCGAAAGGCGGTAGCGCAAGGTGGTAAAAATGCCGAATATGTGCTTATACATGTTGTGGAAACCGCGAATGCCCTGCTGAGCGAAGAAGAAGTGGCGGATATGCAGACGGGAGTAAACCTTGCCCATCTAAGGCAGTACATAGAATCCATGGAAGAGCAAGGCTATACCGCAAGTTATAAGATCGGGTATGGCAGAAGGACAAAAGCCGTTGCAAAACTGGTGGAAGAAAGCGGGGCAGAGCTCTTGGTGATGGGTGCGCACGGGCATAGGGGATTGAAGGACGTCATTTTTGGAGAAACCATAAACAGCGTACGCCACAGGATCAGCATACCTTTGCTGGCCGTTAAATAGGGTAGTGGACCATTCAAAAGCGAAATACCTTGAAGCATCTATTCAAAACAGGGGACCTAAAAACATATACCCGAAAAGTAGCTGAGCAGGATGCCGCAACTTTCGATTCCGGAAGCGTACACCCGGTTTATGCCACCTTTGCCTTGGCACGTGACGCCGAATGGGCTGGTAGGTTGTTTGTCCTGGAAATGAAAGAAGCCGATGAAGAAGGCATTGGTACTTATATTAACGTGACACACCATTCTCCGGCATTGATCGGAGAGGAGGTGGTCATTGAGTCGTGCATAAAATCCCTGGAAAGGAACCAAATCATCTGCACTTTCGAAGCCAGGTGCCATGGAAGATTGATCGCAGACGGGGAGCAAGGGCAGAAAATCCTGAAAAAAGAAAAACTGGAGCTTATCTTCGCGGGGATAAAAGGAACATGACGGTACAGCAACTGAACATAAGCAACAAGAAGGCATACTTCGAGTTTGAGATACTGGAGAAATTCACGGCGAGCATCGGCCTCACCGGGACAGAGATAAAATCCATACGCAATGGCCGGGTGAACATGAGCGATGCTTTTTGTTCCTTTACCAAAGGAGAACTATTTGTACGGAACCTGCACATCTCGGAATACGAAATGGGCACCCACTACAACCACGAGCCCAAACGTGAACGAAAGTTGCTGCTTCAAAAAAAGGAGCTCAAAAAGCTATTGACCAAGGTAAAAGAGAAAGGTCTTACCATCATGCCCCTTAAGATGTTCATGAGCAGTACTGGCTATGCCAAACTGGAAATCGGGCTCGCCAAGGGCAAGAAAATCCACGATAAGCGCGAAAGCATCAAGGAAAAAGACTTGAAGCGCGATATGGCCCGGACCGATTAAAAATACACCCCAAGGGTAAGCAATACTGAATTTGTTGTACTGATACTGAACGAGGATCCTTGATTCTTGACGTTGGTCGTGGAATTAAGGTACTCCACCCCGTTCACCTTTTGGTTGGTCACCGTACTGCTTTTATAAGGAAGCCCGTACAAAGCACCCAGGCTAAACTCAGCCCCAATGGCGAAATTCTTGCTCAGAAAATAGTTGACCCCGCCAAACGGGTACAATCCAATTTTCAGGTTGGTGGGGTTGAGGGTGATGGTTTCGAAATAATCCCCGTTTTGCCCACCAACCAATGAACTGTCGTATGTGACGTTCTTGGTAGAATTTCTCGAATAGGCAATGGTCAATGCCAGATCTGCACCTGCGTAGATATTGAATTTGTTCACGTTCACAATGTTCCTCTGCAAGCCAAAGCCAAGCGAGTAACTATTGTTCACCGTACTGCTTACGGAGTTTTTGCCACTTCCATTGTCCGATGTGAACCCGGTGCTGTTTATGGCAAGCCCACCAGAAAAACGAAGCGCCAGGTTGTCAGTGGTATAATATTTATATAAAAGGTTGCCGGTATGGCCTACGTTGGTGTTTAAGCCAATTGTAGAAAGGCCACTGATACCAAAGGTGAAACTTTTGGTGCCCGCTTCCGGGAACTGCGCAAAAGCCGAAGCCGTGATTAAAAACAAGGCCAGAAAAGCAAAAATTGTCTTTTTCATCAGGATCTAAAATTTATAAGTAAGGTTGATGGTAGCCGTATTGGTGGAATTGAAATAAAAGGAACCACGATAGTCAATATTTTGTGTCTGCGGGGGATTCACGATTTTGTTTGCCCTGCTGGTGGTGATGTCTGTCAAATGATACGGAAGTGCATCATAGATGCCCATACCGAATTCAGCACCGATAAAGAAATGCTTTGATAGCCTATAGCTGCAGCCAATAAAAGGCAAAAGGCCAATTTCCAGTTCATTCGGCACGGAAATGGCACTGTTGCTATAATCTCCCAACGACCCACTCGCCCGGGTTGTGTCCACTACCGTATTCTTGTCCACGGTTTTTGTGTTTCGATAGCTGAAAGAAAGATCGGCACCGGCATAGATACAGAACCTGTCGAAACGTGCCAGGTTTTTTTGAATACCTGGTCCAAAACCCAAGTAAACCACCTTGTTGGACGTTGCCATTGAGGTTCCGCGCGTTGTAGTGGTGCTGCTGGTATTGGTGTATCCGGGATTGAAAAACAGGCGCAAGGCAAGATTGTCAGAAACATAATACTTGCCCCTGAGGGTGACCACGCTATTGGCCAGCGGGTCGGTCGCAAACAAGCCGATACTGTTTATCTCCACCCCAAACGTCTTGTCTCCTTTGGCCAAATCCTGCCCTTGCGCAAATCTCGCAACAAACAGAAAAGCCATGACAAAGACGTATGATTTCATTGAATGAGGTTTGTGGTACTGTATTTTAGCAATAACTATTCCAAAGATAAACAGTAACCCCGGTTACCCAATTTCGTCATTGCGCTTGAAGATTTTGAGGCACGAAAAATCGTGGCAAAGCCATCCGCTGCTACGAAGATCGGAGGTGTAAATACAGATTCGGCTCGCATGATTAATAACCATGTTTTCATTTTTATGGAAGCTATGTTGTTTATTTTAAATGTTTTACAACCTAGCTTGCCTATTCATAACCATGGATAACCATAAAATAACCATCCTATTTGCAGGAAACGGCGTTTTCTACTTTTGATTTTGACCTATTCTCGCAGAATAATCCTCACAAAGGTCGTTTTCGTTATCCATTTTCATTGCAAAATTATCCATCTCACGGCTTCTTTTGCCCTTCTTTGCGTCTCTAGGCCTTTGCGTGAGAAAAAATGGCACGCAAAGGCACTGAGGCGCAAAGGGGGAAATAAATCATGCTACTTATATCTTTAGATTTGCCTTCTGCTGTTGCGCTTCTGCTCGTAATAAAATTTGCGGTCTTTGCAGTTTTTTCCCTGCGCCCCTGCGGTTATATCCTTCTGACTCGAGAACGCTCTTCAAAAAATCTTACTCGCCTAAGCCAAATTTTCACGCCATCGTTATCCCTGATATAACAGGCGAAAAAATTTTTTCCCAATTTTAACCCATTGCTATACAGTATGTTGCACGTAACTCATTGACAAATAACAGGCGATAACAATAAAAAAACAGCCCAGAACGCTGGAAATGCGGCTTCCAACTTTTGATTTTGGGCAATTCGGACAAAAAAACCTGACGCGTCTAAGGATAGTTGCCACAAAGGAGAAATACAAAATAAGGATAGCGATGCTTAACATTTTCAGCCAAAACTTATTTTCCCCCTTAGCGCCTTTGCGTGCCATTTATCTCACGCGAAGGCACTAAGGCGCAAAGAAATACAAAATTTGTATGGCAATATTTGATTCTTTTAGCCAAAGCTTATCCCCCCTTTTCAATTTCGCAACTTGGCTCACAATCTTATCCTCCGATTGCCGGATAGCTTCTCAATACAATATCCTAAAGAACGCTTTGCCCAGCCGCTGCCAAGCTTGATTAGAAATCAACGGAGCAAGATACGTATAATTTATCATATTTCCAAATATGTTGGCGTATTTATTTATTTATAGCGCAGCCCCATTGTGGGTTTTGCTAGAAATTTAGCTTCGTCGAACTGCCCGCAACGACTGTCACACTATTTTGCGAGTTCCGTTCCCCGCAGTAAGTGAAAGTTCGACGAAGCACTGAGCCGCCCCCAGCTTCGTCGAACTTTCGCTTGGTTTCATGTACAGGTTGGCAATTAACTCCTAAGGATTGTTCTTTGCAGTTCGACGAAGCTAAATCATTAGCGGCATTTTTAGCTTCTTCGAACTGCCCGCAACGACTGTTACATAATTTTGTCAATTCCGTTCCCCGAAGTAAGTGAAGTTCGACGAAGCACTGAGCCGCCCCCAGCTTCGTCGAACTTTCGCTTGGTTTCATGTACAGGTTGGCAATTAACTCCTAAGGATTGTTCTTTGCAGTTCGACGAAGCTAAATCATACGCGGAATTTTTAGCTTCTTCGAACTGCCCGCAACGACTGTCACACTATTTTGCGAGTTCCGTTCCCCGAAGTAAGTGAAAGTTCGACGAAGCACTGAGCTGCCCCCAGCTTCGTCGAACTTTCGCTTGGTTTCATGTACGGGGTAGGCAAATAACTTCTAAGGATTGTTCATTGCAGTTCGACGAAGCTAAATCATTAGCGGCATTTTTTAGCATCGTCGAACTGCCCGCAACGATTGTCACATAATTTTGCCAGTTCCGTTCTCCGAAGTAAGTGAAAGTTCGACGAAGCAAGCAGCCCGCCATAAACTAGTCCCTGAGCCTGTCGAAGGGCTGCCGAAGCCCCTCACTCATGCCGCCTCATGTTCTTGGGCCAGTTGGATAGTTTCTTTTCTTTCTTTTTGAAAAGGACAAATTTCTTGGGGCCTTTGCCATCATCCAGGGCAGGGCAGCGTTGCGGGGCGCAGGATATCATGAGGCAGGGGCCGGATAATATTGCCAGGCACAGGCAGCATAATAGGATTCGATGGGCAGTTGTCTTCATAACAGGAGGGGAACAAAAATAAACCCCGCAGGTTTTCAAAAATACAAAAGATGTGCTTTAAATCCCCGGTACTTAGAATATTCTATCGTAGGTGAAGGGATCTTGATCCAAGATAGCGCGCCCAGTGCAGTATTGGCGATATCATTGTGGGTATCAATGCCTGCCAGGTTCACATCAAAGGCCAGGAAAAACTGACGGTACCGTTTGTACATACGGGCTTTGGGATCGTTTTGCTGGTCTTTGGCCGTGCCCCGCATCATCCCTTTGGAGCCAAAGCCAAAAGAAATGGTGAGCCAGGTAGGGATATACTTGATGGGCGCGAAAGAAGAAATGGGTGTAGATAACCAATAGTTCTGTCCATTGTAGTCTTTTATCATGTTCTCGGCTATATTGCTGCCAAACAGGTTGGGGTTGGCTGTGGCATACTCCGTTGGGTAATAGGAAAACTTTGGCTGAAACCGCTGACCCCCAAAAGCATATTCTTGGGCAATAAGGAGCGCACTGCCCATGGTATTGGCCAGCTCATCCCCCCAGGAAAATCCCCATTCGCTGGAAAAGCCGTCCATGATCTCGATTGGGGTTTGCATCAACAGCCCCCAGGTGCCGCCATACCAGATGGCCTTGTTTTTGGGCAGACCCGCCCATTGCAGCATGTGCATGCCATAATAGCCCTCATAATAGGAGGTGAACATGTGGCCGGCCTTGTCCATCTGGTTCCATTCATCATTATCATTGAAAAAATGGAACTTGGATTTGGGATAGTTCTTGTACCAATAGCCATTCAGCACGGCCAGCGAACCCCCATACAGGATGCCGCCCGCGGTACCGATCACGATCAAACGCGTATTGTCCTTTTGGGCATGGGCAAGATTGGGCCAGATAGAACAAAGAAAAACAAAAGCCAAGGCAAATGCTGCCAGGTTATTCTTGTTCCATGTTTTAGGTTGCCTTTTTCCGCTTGTCAATAGATAAGTATTTGAGGAAGGTTAAGCAAACAGGGTTGCCTTGGTGGCATCCAGTACTTTTATCGCCTCTGTATGGTTTGCCGCCTCCGAGTAGATGCGCAGTACCGGCTCCGTGCCCGAAGCGCGCACCATCACCCAGCTTCCATCATGCAGAAAGCATTTAAACCCGTCCAGGTCATCATAACCCGTAATGGTGTACGGCCCAAACTGCGTGTATTCCCTTGCTTGTAAGGCAGCCACTATTTTTTGCTTTTGGGCATCTTCCACATGCAGGTCATACCGCTCCATGCTGAAGGTACCCACGGCATCATATACCTCTTTGATCAGGTCATCCAGGCTTTTGCCGGTTTTGGCCATGTATTCCAATAAAGTGAGCGCTATCCAAGCACCATCCCGTTCGGGGATATGGTTGGCCACGGCAATCCCACCGCTTTCTTCCGCCCCGATGAGCACGTTTTCAGTGATCATGTGGCCGCAGATATATTTAAAACCGATTTTGGTCACCAAATTTTCCAGGCCATATAGTTCGCACATCTTGCCAATCTTGGAAGTGCAGGAAAACGAGTTGACGATCTTGCCCCCCATGCCTTTGAACTTGTACAGGTAGTTGATGAGCATCAAGATCAAATGGTGCGAATCCACAAACGCCCCACGGCTGTCCAATACACCGATACGGTCTGCATCCCCATCGGTGGCAAAGGCAAAATCAATGTTTTTGTTGCTGGAAATATAATGGGATATCTGTTGCAGGTTTTTGATGATGGGCTCAGGTGCCTGCCCATGGAAGGATGGGTTGAACTCGGCATGGAAAGCTTTGGCATTGGGCAGCAACCGCCCTACAACACGTTGCCCGGCTCCGTACATGGCATCATAGCCAATACGGATGCCGCTGTTGCGTATGGCTTCCATATCAAAACTGCTTTCGGCATGTTGGAAATACATTTCTTCCATGTCCAGGGCTAATATCAATCCTTTTTGTTGCAGGTCTTCAAGGGTTTCAAAAGCACCCGAGTAGGCTCCCGCAATGTTCTTTTCCACGGCATCTATCATTTCCGGCAGGGCAGGGCCGCCATAGCTGCCTTTTATTTTAAATCCGTTATAGGAAGGGGGGTTATGTGAGGCCGTGATGATAATGCCACAAGAAGCTT
>Ga0206962_1342_pt1 | contig 9897 bp, 5 predicted proteins | sample Alteio_BWOrgHeat_27_FD_153241 | JGI IMG/M metagenome (GOLD analysis project Ga0206962, IMG submission 153241) | Enriched cells from forest soil in Barre Woods Harvard Forest LTER site, Petersham, Massachusetts, United States -... | ecosystem: Environmental > Terrestrial > Soil > Temperate forest > O...
TGCTGATATTTCCACCAGGAATACCCTTTGCAACCGCAGTTCACCGACTGTTGCAACGTATGTACTGCAAACGAGCTTTGATCGGCAGCAGTACCATAAATGCTGGGCTCGCCTCCATTGGGTGTATCGGTGCCAGCATATCCTGTTTCTCCTATTATCCAGGGCACAGTCATCGTTCTGCTGAGCCAGTAATAATAAGTATCCATGAGACTATTGGCATCTGTAACATCATAATGATTGGACAAAGGATAAAAATGGAAAGAAACAAAATCCAGGGGTAGCACAACCGGATCAAATTCAGAAACACTTCGGGGGCTCACTAGTCCTATGGTTGTTAAGTGATTGGGATCGAATTTTTTTATGGCGTTATTCCATTCAGTCACCATTTTAGTGATGTTGTATTTGTCATTTGGTATGGATTGCCACAAGGTGTATTCCGGTTCATTGTACAGATCGTAGCCCATGAGGCTGGTATTGGTAGCATAGTGCGCTGCAATGGTGTTCATAAAACTTTTATATGCAACGTTGTTTGAAAACGTATTATTTCCGCCTCCCAGAATAAAGATGACCCGAATGCCTGCCGTGCTGGCTTGTGACATAAAATGATCCAATAATGTAAAATAGGTTGTTTGACTTCCGGTGGGATAGGTTGCAACTCCTCCACTGGTAATGTTGATTCCCACTCCGGATAATCTGATTTCGGTAAAACCCAAACCTTTTATCCGGGCCAGATCAGCGGGTAGTTTGCTTTCCGACAGTGATACATTTGAAGGACTGTTAACATGATCACCCGAAATGGAGTCGAACATAAATTTAGAATCTGGTGTACTCCAATTTCTGGAGTATCCTTGTTCGGGTGAAATAAACCAGTTCCCAACATCATCCTGAAGGAACTGTATGCCGTAATTACATACCAAAGGACGGTATGGATTTCCGCTTCCATCTGTAAATCCGCAGGAGCTGTTAACCGTTACATATTGCGCCGTGCCTGTAAAGGATAAAAAAATCAGGAGAATCAAAATGTTAATCCTGTTTAATGTCGAATAATTTTTATTGAAGATAGTCATGACAGAGCTTTTTAACTGTTACAATAAGCCTTTAGGCAAAAATGTTGTTTCCTATAACATGGAATGGCGGCGAATGTCCAGTTGATGAATGGCTAATATAATATAATCATGCCGATCAGGACAAAGCAATTGAGTATTTGCCATGGGCGAATGAGTAACAAGTAGGTTTGGGTGAATAATAGGTTGGAGGCAATATTGAACACGCTTAACATATTAAGATTACCACTGATGTAAGATTTTCCTGTTTTTTGTGTGTTTTGAAAAGCAGATTCTATGCTTTTTGATCTATTATTGCATGTCATCAATAAATGCGATAATCTCGATAAGATCCCTTCCATGCCTGCAAAACTCCTCGCTCTTGGCGACTCCTGGTTTCATTATCCCAATGCCTTAAGCAGAGACGGTGTACCCGTGGATGCTTCCGTTGGGGTAGGAAATATTCTTCATCACCTGATTCCGATGTGTCCTGCAAGTGTTAATTTTCAGGAAAAGGAAACGACAGAAATATTCGATTCCTTAACCGGAGATATCATCCCACCGGATGATGATGCGTTTGGAAGATGCGGAGAGGAACTTATGCTGATGGTATACGGCTATTCCAGAAAAGATCCGGGCACAACGGTGTATTCTACCACCTGGCTGGATATGTTAGTAGACAGGATCAACAGTTATAAGGATAAGTTCGATACGTTTCTGATCCTGCTTTCGGCAGGAGGGAATGATATAGCGGATAAGAATCTGCCGGATTTTCTGAATCCTTATGGAAGTGCCGATCCGGTAAAACAGGATGCCATTAACAATGCCATCCATGTAGATCTGAAAGGAGCTTATACGATTCTAATGACAAGGATCTGCAACCAGTTTCCAGATAATACCTTTCATTTTCTCACGCATGGTTATGCCCGTCCGCCGGTAGATGGACGCAGTCTGTTTGATCTGGATAAGAATTTCTTTGATAAATGGCTGCATAAGATGGCTCCCGGTCCCTGGCTGAAACCCTATTTCGAAGATCCTTCGGTAAAAATATTCAGACCTCAGTCGGATGCCATCATCGGCGATTTTATCGACCGGTTTAATGTGATGATGAGCCAGCTTACCTGTAGCAGCATAAAAAATAACGGAACATTGCACTACATTGATTTAAGAGGAGTGCCCGACCCGGCTAATATAGAAGGCAGCTGGTGCAATGAGCTGCATCTGGACCGGAACTATTTTATTAAAGCGGCATCGAGTTATAATACGGTCATATCATCCTTGCTGGCGCCCAAGCCGGCAGTTTGAAAATAATCAGAGCAATGGATGTAAAGCATTACGTAATCACTACCCGTCCGGTAAAACTGGTGCAAGTGCCCGATGTGCCCGATCAGTATTGGTACGAATCGGATGAAAACAGTGATTCGGAAAGTGCCGTACCTTATTTCCGTTGTGGACAGTATACCGATAATAACGGAACAGCCGATGCTCCTTTCTTTTTCGATCCTCAGGGAGAAGATGCCGACTATCCGGCTACCCCGGCACTCATCGGCGCTTCGCAACAACAACCTAAAGGAGGCTCTCTGGAAATGCTCACCAATCTATTCACCGAACTGGATGAGGAAGGAAAAGATCTGCTCATCTTTATGTTTGGATATAATAACGGTCTTGTGAAAGAGTATTCCCACATCATGAATATTCACAACAATTACATCAACAGCGGTAATACCAATATAGGACGCTTGCTCATGATAACCTGGCCTTCCCAATGTTTTGGAGAATACAATCAGAAGCTGGGTATTGTAGGAACGCTTGGAAAGTTGATTGATAAAATAACAGGCAAGGAAATTCCTTCCAAAACTCCCGAACAGATCAGCAGCGATGCAGGTATTACGGGCGATGCATTATCTGTTTTTTTACTCAAGCTGAATACGTTTGTTGCCAATCGTTATGCTACCGGCACACGACCCAAAATCCATTTCATTGTGCAAAGCATGGCCAATCATATTTTGGATCAATGCTTTCTCAATCTGTGTTCCCTTCATCTCAATACCCAGGTTGATAATCTGATGGACAACCTGATGCTGACCTCTCCTGATATACGGAATGATGTATTTCAGCAAGGGCCCGGTTACCGTCAGTCAACCGCTATGGCTAAGAAGGCATTTGTTGTATTCAGTCGCCAGGATCCTATCTTAAAGCTGGCCGATGCGGTGCATCCTATTCCAGGAGCAACACGTCTGGGGCTTACCGGTCCCAGCACAGGAACCATCCTTCCCGATAATACTACTACCCTCGAAGTAGTACAGACCGACTTCCGTCCCTCGCCGGTCGATTTCAATCACCGTTATTTTGAATACAATCCCGAAGTAATCCAGGAGTATGCAGCTGTGTTTAAAGGAGGAGTAGTGGAGGCGGTGGTGAACGCTTGAAAAGCGGCAGGAGGTAAGATCAGGAGGCAGGCGCAGGAGGCAAATCGTAAATCGTAATTCTTAAATCATAAATAAGTAAGCAGCAGGAGGCAAATATGTCCACTCAACGTGGTCATTCTGAACAGAAGGGGTGGCATGTGAATGAGGGTGAAGAATCTGCTGGTGTGATGGCTTGCTTACCCATCCATGTGATTTCAGTTGGCACGGAATGACGGGCAGCTGGAGCGATTGCTTATCCGTGCCCATCAGTAACAAGGCACGAATACCTTGCCACGCAGACAACGCTGCATATTCGCGCCGACCGAGCAGGGGGAGGAAGAATCAGAGCGGAGAGCGAACGGCCTTTGTCAGATCGTTATTGTAATTATTATTATAAATAAGTATATTGAAATTATTTTATAAAATATATAATTTGTATATATATCTATAATATATTAGCGCGATTATTTACCTGTTAGTACTACTTAATCAATCATAAATAGCTATAAATTATGAGATTGTTTTTAATCAAAACAGTAACAGTTCTGTTTGTATCTTCTATTATTTCGGGATGTACAATCTGGACGGATAAAAAAGATATAAAGCCCCAAATACCTGCTCATTGTATAGATGGGATACAGAATAATGGAGAGTTGGATGTGGATTGTGGAGGAGAATGTAAATCTTGTGGTGTAATTGCTGCGTCTTGTCAGATTGATACCAACCGTCTTTTCCTTACCAATCCATTGGTAATTCCTTTTCAAGCTTCAACAGAAACAGTTATGCTTGGATCTGGCTCTTTTGATGGTCAGACCTATGATGTTCTGGGCTCAACAAGTTCCGGATATGATTTTGATTTTCGTTTTTCCGGAAACCGTCAACCCGTTTCAAGAGCCTATATTCTTGGCGGAGACACGTATTATGATAGCTTTTTTAGTGACAGTCACGCCGTTATTCATATGGGGATGCCTGCCGGAGACATTTCCTCCATTTCCGGAAAGTTGTTTGTTACTCAGCTTCCCAATGGCAAATTAATGATCTCCTTCTGTGATGCTACGTTCGCTTTGGAATCAAGTTCCGGTCCAACAACAATCGTTTATAACTCAATTAAAGGAAGAGCTGTCTGTGCCAACTGATTTTATCTATTGATTGAGCTAGTTTAGAAATAAAATCTTCACGCTATCTCTGATAGCTAATTAAATGATATGAAAAAAGCAATTTGGTTTCTCTTCTTTCTTTTGATCAGCATTTCATTTATTCATGCTTATCCGGGTGATTTGCTTAGTGGGCGGAAAGGGAAAATTCGGAAACATAATAAGTTTACTACAGCCATTTTATCCATGAGTGCTAACAGTGATCATGCGCCAGTCTGGTTTGCTGATTTGGGTACAGACCTGTATCATGCCCAGGCTAAATTAGATGGTTTGTACTATCCCTCTTCCGGATTGGAGTATGAAGGATATGTCGGAGGGGTGGCAGTCAGTGTTGGAGCTTATGTTCCAATTTTCACGTTTTCTGACGATTTTAGTGCAGGTGCCACTTCAAATATAATGGTATCATTGGCTCCCGGTTCCTTTATAGGGGCGAAATTGCCGATTTATGCATGTATACATGCTGGCAAAGGATCGGCCAGTGATAATTCAACGAACTGGACTTTTGCTGCGGGGGCCGGATTGGCTTTTCAGTTTCTTCATTTTAATGATAGTTTTGAATATAGTTACCTCCAGTGTACACCTGCATTAATGATACAAGGCGGTGTAAGTGATTATGTCTTCCGGCTTGAGTATATGCTGCGAACTCAAAAAGAAACCTTTGACAGTGCATCTACAGCAAGTTTCCAAAACCTGTCATTCACCTGGGTGCTTTTCTTTCCTTACAGATCCTATTACGAAGAGTAAGGGAAGATTTTATTTCCGCAGTTGGCGCGGATATGACGGGCAGCTGGAGCGATTGCTTATCCGTGCCCATCAGTAACAAGGCACGGATACCCTGCCACGCAGACAACGCTGCATATCCGCGCCAACCGGTAGGATTGAATTTATTTCGAAATAATATAGTGTTTTGCTTTTATCATTGTTGGCGGAGCCTAGAGCAGGTATGCTGCTAGGGACTCGCGGGTTGGGCCTGACGGCACGTGCGGCATTCCGCCGGTGGCGGAATGAGCGAGCCTGTGGGATAGAGAATTGCTTGTGCGGTAGGAATCGTGCCGTCTTGATTTTTTTGTTTCTTTTTTTGATCAAGCAAAAAAAGAAATAGAATAAAGAATAAGCCTTTCCCCTTACTCCCCCCTCCGTAAAAACACCATGGCCCCCTCTGTCTTTACACGTATTTTGCATTCCCAAAAGGTAAAAAGCAACCTGAATTGTTCCCACTTAGAATCACCGTGTTTAGCTTTGTTTGGTAAAACGCCGGAAGGAATAAAAAAAGCAGACCTTGTTCTGTTTCTGCCGGCACCATACAAGACACCATGTGTGCACAACGAAAAATACAGAAGGTACAGGCAGCACTTGGATTACAGAAACTAAGTGTGCCACAAATCATGGCCAATACAAAATCATATCTTCAGCAGATGACGGGAAATAGTTATTTTCCATCGCCTGTTCCAACACTGGCTGCAGTGGAGGCTCAACTGGCTAAACTGGAAGCAGCGTATACCACTAGCCAAACCCGGCAGAAAGGAACCGTTGCCGATATGCACGCAGAGCTTAAAACTTTATGTCTTCAACTTAAAATGCTGGCTATGTATGTGGAAGATACCGCCAATGCCAACCCCGAAATGGCTGTTGGCATCATGGCCAGCTCCGGTATGCCGGCCCGGAAAACACTGGAAGTACCACCCAAACTATTTACCGTTAAACTAACGGGAATACCTGGCGAAGTAAGATTGAATAACAAAGCAGTGCCTGGTGCCAGCTATATATATGCCATGACTACCGATCCGAAAACCTCAGCAACCTGGGTGAATATAATCTTTAGCCGCGAAGTGAAAAATGTTTACGGAGGACTTGTATCGGGTACTCGCTACTACTTCCGAACTGCCATCGTGCAAAAAAGTGTTCAAGGCCCCTGGAGCGAAGTGATAAACATGATCATTCCCTGAACAACGACGAAGATCTGCATTATCTAAGTGTTCGTCCCCCTTCCATCTGCTCATAAAAGGTGTACATCTGTACTCGCCTCCATTTTATGTGCTCATAAAATGTATTTATTCATGCTTGTACCTGTTTTATGTGCTCATAAAATGTGTTTGTTCATTCTTGTATCCATTTTATGTGCTCGTAAAATGTATTTATTCACGCTTGTACCTGTTTTATGTGCTCATAAAATGTAATTATTCATTCTTATCATCACTTTATGTGCTCATAAAAGGTAATTATTCATTCTTATCCTCATTTTATGTGCTCATAAAATGTATTTATTCACGCTTATCATCATTTTATGTGCTCATAAAATGTGTTTGTTCATTCTTATCCTCATTTTATGTGCTCATAAAATATGTCCGTCTATGCTTGCACACCGTCCTTCTGCTTAAGGAGTCACCGCCTTTATCAATATTGGATGTTCTTCTCCTTGCATATCGTTTCCGGCTATTGATGTGCAATGTGAGTGCACGTTTAGATGCCATCCATTCACGCTTGTCCGGCGTTCGTCTGAATAGTTAAAAATGCCATAAAGAACAGGGTAGGGGATAAGCTCCTCTGTTAATTACTCACTCAAGTTATCCAGTTACTCATTGAGGTGTGTGAATTACTCATTTGGGTATGATTTAATATTAAAGTAAAAGCAGTTATTCTATCTTTCGTTTAAAGTTCGTTACTACAGACAGCGAATTTCCAACAAAAAAATACTCCCATGCGAACATTAAAACAGGCAATCCTTGCACTGGCTATTCTTTTCTCTTTTTTGGCCACTACAAAAACAAATGCTCAGTGCTATACCCTTGCAGGAGCGGAAACAGTTACCCTGCCTTCGTCGGTAACACCGGTGCTTAACCTCTCGGTTTGCACGCAATATAATATGACCTATAATCTAACTTATTCAGGTATTGCAGGACCACTTAGCGATAACCTTACATTTAACCTGCCACTGGGTATTACGGCTTCTTCACTTAGTTCTTATTCAGGATCAGGAGTCACGGCCAACTTTGTAAGTGGTGGCGCCAACCCGGTAGTGTCTGTAAGCGGATGGCAAGCGGGTAGTATGCTTACGTTGGTGTTGTCGGCTAATTCGCCTTCCTGTGGTGCTGTGGCTCCACTCAACGTGGTAACAAAGATCAGTGGTGGCAGTAGTAATTGTGCTCCTTTTTCTGTTTCCAATTCCCTGACCATTCCCGTGCCCAATTTGTTCGTGGCTAATACAGCCTCCAATGTGCTGGATAAGAATATAGGAGATGTGGATGAGATTGTATTTCAAATTGCGAATTCAAGCAACAACGGAGCAAATATTCCTCAGATCAACATAAACTATACGAACGACCCGAATACCACGCCACTGGGTAATTATTATATAAGCAGCTCACCGGCCAAACAACCCGGAAATAATATGTATACCTATGTGCCCGCAACAGCCTCTGCGGCTATTTATATTCCTTCCACCGGAGGAACATCGGTGGTGATGGATCAGACTATTTTCGGTTATTTTTTCAGTGGAGCCACTACATTGGCCGATGGAAACAGTCTATATCTGCATATCCCTTATAAAGTCACAGGATGTACGAGCCCGAATACGGGTGCTAATTATACATTTTCCTGGGGTTGCGGTTCTACCCCATGCAGTTCCATTCCTTTGGTAACGACTGTTAATGTGGAAGTCGGGGACCCTCAGATGAGGGTAACAAGCTATCAGAACAATACGAATGCCAGTTATTGTGCTGCAGCCAGTGGATCTTCCTATCAGTTTGGGTTTGAATATACCAATATGGGCACTACCGTATCAGGAGCACCGGCAGGCAATGCGATGGCTACCGGTATTAAATTATATCCGTTCAGCACCACTACCATGGGTGCGGTGGATCCCACAAGCCTGTATTTTTCAGACGGAACGCATACACCGATTGCGATTCCACAAAGTATTATCACACCTGTTACAACCGGTACCGGGCTTGGATATACTACCTATGAAATCAACTTTGGTGCCCTCACTCCAGCCATGATGATGAATCTATGGAACCCGCTGGGGCCAAACAGTCTGGCCGATCTGGACGGTGACGGGTTTATAGATGATATGGCAGAAGGCAGCACCCTGCTGATTACCGGCAACTTTATCTACAACCAGAGCACGACTCCTTTTGATGGCGCTTGTACAGGACTCTCCAATTATTTTGCTCCGGCCATTTCATCCAAATATCAGAATCAGTGCCAGAGTATACCCGCTACCGATATCAGGGTAGAAAATTATCCCTGGGAAAATGCAGCATATTACCTGTACCAGATTTCCCGCCGGTCTTCTTCCATGACTGCTCCTTCGGATGTAATTGCAGGAACTCCTTTTAAGGTAAATATTTGTCCGATATATTATGAAGACTGGTTCCCGCTTGGGTTTGATTTTAACTGCCCTCACGGATACCATGATATTCATATTCCGTTGCCTTCGGGTTTTCACTTTGATCATACCGGTCTTGTGAGTGATGGTGGCTCGGGTTGGCTTATGAATCCTGTTATACCTACCGACCCTGGATGTAGTGGGCCACCGGTGACCATTATTCCGGATGCGATAGAAACTCCGGAAGATCTTTCAACCTGTACACCCGGTTATCTGGATATTAAATTAGGGCGTATACCATTCGGTTCGTGCAGCGGAGTGGCTTCACAAACGTATGAGCTTCCCTGTATGGATATTCCCCTGGTGGATAATTGCAGTGGAGGAACAACATGCGGCACCAATTTTGGTCCCGATATATTGACCTTTACCCTGGAATATATTTGCGATCCCGGATGTAGTTCCAGTGTAAGTAGCCTGGCTTGCGGGAATACCGAAACGTATCACCATTGCAACGGATTGTGTAATTCCTATTTCTCTACCGATAATACCGTTTCTTTCAAACGGTCCAATCTGGGGGCTTTAAACCCGCCAACCTATTACGGCTGTACCTCCAATCTCCCGGTACCGGTAACTAATACGACGAGTCCTGCTATTGATGTTTCGGCAGGGTATCCCGGTGATGTGATCGAGGTAAAAGCTACCGGTACTTTTAACGGAAGCCCATCGTCAACCATGGATGTTAATACCGGTGCCAGCTATACCGATATGTATCTGCAGATTCAGTATGATGCCTTACCGGCAGGAACAATTCCGTCAGCCTATCAAACGTTGGGTATTTTCGATTTTGATAATACACAAGGGAATGTGAACGTGTTTAATGGCACTACCCTCGTAGCTAGCGTACCCGCATCGGCTATCACCATCACACCATCTCAGGTATCGGGCGTGAATTTGCTGAACCTGAA
>Ga0206962_1172_pt2 | contig 9857 bp, 9 predicted proteins | sample Alteio_BWOrgHeat_27_FD_153241 | JGI IMG/M metagenome (GOLD analysis project Ga0206962, IMG submission 153241) | Enriched cells from forest soil in Barre Woods Harvard Forest LTER site, Petersham, Massachusetts, United States -... | ecosystem: Environmental > Terrestrial > Soil > Temperate forest > O...
TAACGCCAGGAACCACTGCTGAAACCCATTGTGAATGATATAGAAACTGTAACTGGAATCCCGGAACGACCATTTGTGGGGAAAACAAAACGGATCAGTAGCTCTAAAGATGGGAAGGGAAGTTGAGCCTCATCCCTGTTCCTGCAGACTGGACACGTCCGCACGTGTCTTAATGCCGGAACTGATGAGACACTTTCTGATTCCAGTGCTGAAGTTATTGACCATCGCTTCCATGGTGTAGCGGTCGCTTGACTTTAAAGCTCCCGCACGCAACCGAGACATCATCGAGGGCGTTGATAGGGTGTCGACGATTGTATCCGCAAACGCTCCTTCGTCATGCGGAGCCAATCGCCCATTTTCTCCGTCCAACACGTAACTTATTTCCGGAGGATGAGTGGGGAGTTTCGTCGCTAACAGCGGTAGGGCCGCCGCGAAGGCGTCGACAACGGCTAGTCCCGCAGTTCCGCCGAGAAGGAATACATCGGCCATGCGATAGTACAGCGCACTTTCTCTCCCAAACTTCGATCCCATGTAGTGAATCCAAGGTTCGCCGCCAACAGCGTCTTCCAGCCATGCGCGCTCGGGACCACTGCCGATCAATACCAAATGAAATTCCGGTAACTTCTCCTTAACCTTCTTTGCAGTTCGGATTAGAAATGGCAGAGACTTGATCCTCTGCATCATGCCACAATAGAAACCGATCCTACTGTCAGAACGGCCGGTAAGAGCGATCTTGGCTGCCGCCACTTCCTGGTCCGGAATGTCGCTCATTAACCTACGCAATTCCGCCGTGTCTGATGCATTCTGTACTGTAGTGATTCGTTCTTCAGGCATCCCTTTTCGAGCTAAATAGTCTGCAATCGTCGCCGTGTAAGCAAACCACCAATCAACTTGGGTGAAGATATGGCTCTTGATCCACTCTGCGACAGCGGAGCGGTCCGGGTGCAAATTAGGACCGAGGCCCCAGAAGGCGACCCGTTTCAGGCGAAGCGCAGACATAAGCAGAAGAACAGGGTTGACGAGATACTTGATTTCCGGGCCCACGATGACCAAATCCGCTGCCGCAATCTGGCTCCACAGGGGTTGGTACAGGAGCTTGTTGAAAAGCCAATAGGCCTTGACCTTGACTCCCCATGGTTCCGGCAGTTCGGCACCGTCGTTTCTGGAAGCATGGGCCGAGTTGGGGTCACTATAGGCAACTGTCAGATCAATGCCTTGCATAGATAAACTGTCATGCAGTTGGCAGAAGAACGGCCGCCTGTAGTGCTTCATGACTTGCTGAATGATTAATACCGAGGCCATTTGAACGCTCCATGAGACGCGTGTGACGTTTGTTCCTCGCGCGCCTTCGACCGTGTGACAACTTCTGAGTACATCTCCTCCAGCAATTCCGTCTGCGTTTCGAGGTCGAATAGCCGTAAAACTCGCGCCCTGCCAGCCAAGCCCATTTTTCTGCGCAGATCGAGATCGCGGGCCAAAAGGGCGATGTACTCAGCCAGTCCGTGCCAGTCGCGCTCCTGAGCCAGAAAGCCGGTAACACCATGTTCGACCGCCTCACCGATGCCGCCCGAATCGAATGAGACGACGGGTTTCTCCATCGCCTGGGCTTCGATGAAGACTATGCCGAACCCCTCCTCTTCGCCTGACTTGACCTTGACGCTCGGAGCAGCGAAGATGCGTGCCACGCTCATCCAGTTCCGCACCGCTTCCGGTGTTTGGGCCCCGAGGAATCGATACTTGCGGAGGCTCGCATTGGCGAGCGCTTCCAATTCGGAGCGCAGCGGACCGTCACCGATGACAACCAGCTCCAGATTCGGTAATTCGTTCTGTATTGCGGCCATGGCACGGATCAGATAGCCAACGCCTTTCCGCTCGACAAGCCTTCCGACGAAGAGAACGATCGGTTCCGATTCGCCGGTCTTGGGCGAGAACATCTTCGTGTCAACGCCGATGTAATGAACCTTCACTTGCTCTTCGGCGTAACCCTGCATAAGGAGCTTCGACTTGACAAACTCCGACACCGCGATGACTTGGGACGCGTATTGTTGCAGACGAGACTTGTTCGCGAGGTAACGCCGATGCCCATAGGGAACCGCAACGTTCTTGACCTGGGTCGCCGTTGCGTCGGAACCATGAAACGACACGATCAACGGTAAATGAAGCTTTTTTGCAAGAGGCAGCGCCCGTAGTCCGTCGGCGCCGAAATGCGCGTGAATCAACTGCGGCTGCAGCGATCGCAGTTCCTTCACGAAACCCGGCGCAACTCCCCACAGTTTAAACGCCAGTTCCCAAACTCGGCCGAAGGTATCACCTCTATGAATGACGTGGGTCTGTTCCCCTGGAAGCTCTAGCCCTCTCACCCTGCGCAATCCCGCATAGGCTGGAACGTATCGTTTGAGCGTGCTCGCCTGTCCCCGGATGAATGTTTCCGACGCATACAACAGATGATCGCAATAGATGATGGCGGTGGGGCGACCTGGGTTCATGCATATTCCTCAACGGAGAGCGGCGGATGATCCACTTGTTCGAATCGGGCAATCCGCATCCAGTCCGGGCTTCCTGGCACTACAGAAAGCATGGTCGCCACTAGGACTGCCCATTCGAGGTTGTTGTGATAGAGGAGAGTGACCTCCGTGACGTTCTCAATGAGAGAGTAGACCACTAGAGCAAGTGGGAAAAGGTCTTCGGGAGACTCCCGAAAATCGGCGATTCGGGTAGAGAAGAATCCGCCTTCGGCGAAGAACCAGCATCCGAGGATGAGACCCACAATCCCGAGACTCACCATAATTTCGAGATAGCCGTTATGGGCAAACGAGGGAGCCCAGTGAATGTTTCTTGCAACATCGAAATACTCGCGCGAGCCTCCCGCCCAGAATGCGCCATAGCCATATCCTAAAAGCGGGTGCATCAAAATTGTTGGAATAAGAGCCCTCCACAATTCTCCTCGTCCTGATAGGTCGGCGGACCGGCCCAACGCTGCTTGGACCAATCCGCTTCCGAACCCTGCCATAAGACACAGTAGGGTAATTGCTGTGACCGACAGTACGATTGCTCGCAGGGATAATTTGTGTCGCCGTCGCAGCCTCATGAAAATGGATGTTAAGACCAGAGTAGCAATTACCGTCACTAGCGGCGAAGCGGAGCCCGACTTAATGAGGAGTAGGAAATAGAGAGCAGACCAACATATCTTGGTGCGTACGCGTTCTGAACGAAAAACTTCGACTAGGAGGCCGAGCGCAGCGTAGGCACCAAGGCCATTCTTTTGACTGAACAGGCCGACCCAATCTCCCGCATGGAGTAAACCCTGGGTGACCCCGTATCTAGGCAGGAAGATTGCAAAGATGAGGCTGCCGACTGCAAGTGATCGAAGCAGAAAACTGAGGAATTTGAGTCTGTCCGGGGTGGTGAATCGCGCTGCCATCAGCACTCCGATGAGTGTGCCGCCAAGCAGCGCAAGGGAGCGACGTATTGCCAGGCTAGGATTTTCCGCCCAAAGTGCCGAAGCCAAAGCCAAAGCGATCATCGCAAGCAGAGGCTTCGAGCGCCTGACAACGCCAACAACCTGTCGAAGATGTACCAATGCCAAAATTCCCGCGAAGCCGTAACAGACAGCCAACGCGGTTTCATAGGCAGATGATCCAGTGACGTAATCGAAGTTCTCTTCACCAAAAAAAATCGACATCACGGCTCCCGATATAGCTACGGAGCTTGTTCCGACGACAATCAGATCTAATTTTGTTGTTGCTTTCATGGAATGCTCCAACCGAGTCGCCTTTCAATGCGAGTAACACTCGAGTGTCATTGGACTCATCGTTTCGGCCAATTGCTTTTGCTTTCCGAGAGCCCGGTCCCAGAGGATGAATGGCGCAGTTGGGTAAAAATTTAGACGGAAAACGCCCCATAGACTGCGCGCAGGCTCTCGACCCCTGCCGACACGCTGAGCCCACCCTGCTCGCGAAATAAATGGCAAGTTTCCTAAAAAATCGTAACAATGCAAATGCGGAGCTTGGTTGTGAAGCTTGGTCCGCCACCGCTCATCGCGCGCGATCTCCACCTTCTGACTTTCGAGGACTATCTATACTTCCACACCTTCTTGGGCATGCTTGGAGGATGTTCCGGTGGGACGTAACGAAGCCAATAACTGAAGCAGAAATCTTCGCAGGCGATCGGTGTGCACTTCGGTTATGCGAGATAGTCCAAATGCCGACACCATGCACAGCACTATTGCAAAGATGATTGCCCACCACTGCCATGCTCGGTCCGGCGCCATCGACCAGCCTGTCCCCGTGTAGTGTTTGAGCACCGCACCATAGATCATGAGAACCGGCGTGTGAATGCAGTACAAAGAAAACGAGAAGGAGGCGAGCAGTGTATTCCATTGATTCCCGAAGGGACAGGGCAGAGCGCCGTGGTGCCGCATTGTGACCAGCAGGTTCGCAAAGAGAATTGCCAAAGACAAGTCCACAAAAAATATGCCGAACGGCCCCGAGTCCACGAATGATCGGCGCATCAGAAAGCGGTCTGCCAAAAGTCCGAGCAAGAAAAGAGATGCGGACCAGGGGAACGAAACGATCAGGGGGCGAGGTAGGATCGCAACGACTACACCTACGAGCCAGATAAGGAAGTAAGGTGCAATCAGAGCGTATTCCCTGTACTGGAGCAGACTGAGAAGTGTCAAAAGCGAAGTTGCACCAAGGAAAAATGCGGCGCGTCTCCACACAGAAACTGTTATCAAGCCGAGCAGGACCAGCGGCCAAGTCACGTAATACCAAAATTCATTGAAGAGTGACCAGAGTGCGTTGTCGTCTCCATAGGGCTTACATATTGCGGTCTGAAGAAAGGCCGCGTTACAGGCAAGGCCAGCCGGATGCATGGTGTGTAAGATGTCTTGGGGATAGACGCCCGCTTCCACGCCCTTAAAGACGAAGATACCCGTCAAATTGAGCAGGATGACCAGCAGCAATGTGGGGTAAACGACAATGCAAAGGCGCGAGAGGCGCTTGATCAGGTACTTTGGTATGTCGGGCATCCCGGATCTCTTGGAGTCTTTCCACAGTCCTCCTCCCACAAGGTAGCCGCTGAGTACAAAAAAGACCATCACCGCTTCGCGTCCAAGCCCTCCAAAAAAGGCGAACAGGTAAAAGGGAATGGAGCGATGCGCCGCGTCGACATCCGTGATTCGAATTAGGAAACGATTGGAACAGTGGTTGACTACAACCAAAAGCGCCGCAATCCATCGAAACAAATCCAGCCACTGGGAAAACGCCCGCTTCCTCCGTGTCACAATTGCCTCTTCGAGTTGACCATGCGGCAGATTGGGCCTAGGCGGTTCAGAACGTTCAGACTTAGCCATTGATAGCATTTGTAAGCTCCCGCCTCGAAGGACTTAGGTATTTGTTTAGTTTGTTGATTCGGCCTCAAGAGAGATACTTGTCGAGACTCCGTTGGGCGGTAATCATGCATGCATGAAATCTGTGTTGGAGGAAAACGCCGGACTAAGGCGAGAAGTGGCAGAGTTGAAATCGACCCTCGAGCACTTTGAGCTTCGGGTTAAAGTGTTCTTAAATGGCTTGGGAGAGCCGCAACGTCTGCCAAGCGGTAGGTGACGCCGTTCTCACGGCAGCAATCGAAAAGCCCACCAAGCCGGGGCGAAAGCCGAGGCCAGTTATGGATACCGCGGCCGCCGACCGACTCCGCTTCCATCGACTCGACGCTGCCGTCAGCGGGGTGCGAAGACATAGAAGTCCGCGAAAGAGGTATGCACGGGATCTGCGGGGTCATAGGGAAATCTATTCTTGAGCGTGGAATGCAAATACCACCCAGGCATGTTCTGCTCCACCCAACTCGTGAACTGCCGGTGCCGTACATGTTTTTGTGGCCAGTCTTGGTCCATGTTACTTGAATACACGATCACAAACTTTTCCGCGGATTCAAACAGCCGCCGCATGTAGGTGTCGAATACAGAATCCTCCACCAGATGATAGATCACGTCGAGGGACATGGACAGATCGGCCTTAGAATTGGGTGGTACGGCATCCGATCTTAGAAACCGCTTCGATATGTCGCCAGCGAAGAGGGCTCTGCATTTTTTCAATGCTTCTTCTGAAACATCCACGCCCATGTACTCGGGGTAAGACGCCAACTTTAGCTGTTCGCCGTCCCCGCTGCCATACTCAATCACGGAGACGATCTGATGTTGGTCTACGAACTTGTTCAAGAAAGTCGCCTTAAACTCTGCCAGTCGATCTTTGCTACCTGGGCCGGAATTACCGCCGGTCCTATAGCGCCGGTCCCAATACTCGGAGGAACTCTTGAAGTTATCTGGTCCCTTGCGGAGATAAACCAGGAGAGGACCAATCGCGGGTACGCGCTTAACGAAAGTTTTGATAAGAGTGAGCATTAGTTTCAATGTCCTTAGTCACATCAGTTGCAGACTCTTGGATTCAAGCTTTGGTCTGGACGACCTAGCTGGTAAGCTTGGCAAGTCGCTTCTCTAAATGCGGTCAAATATCACACGGGGGAAACCTCTATGAGAGTTTGGTTTGCCCGTTCGCGATGCGCGAGGACGAAAGCACCGGCCCCTAATGCCGCCGCGAGCAAAGCGTCAGAGGCAATACTAGACCACGCAGCACCGCGCCAGGAATAGTGCGGAATTAACCATAGATTGATCAGTACGTTGAAGACTGCAACTCCCACTTGAATAACGCATCGGATCCCTTGGTGCCCTGCGCCGCTGAGGGATGTCGAGAGGCAATAATGCATCGACTTGAGAATAGGTAGTGGTGCAAGCCAGCGAAGCGCCTCGGCGGTGTCGAGATATTGGCGGCCCAGCACCCAGGGAACAATACCCGAGAATAACAAGATTGCGACCGTAGCCAAGAGGGCGTAGCTGACTGAACGAATCAGAAGAGGCCTTGCGTATGAGAGGCTCGAAGAGACACCGGTCGCGCCCTTGCGAAAGAAGTTGGGATATGCCGCATACAGAAGGGCTGATACTGGAGCAAAGCTAACATCAATGATCCGATAAGCGGCCCCATAAATGCCTGTTGCAGTCAAGGTGCTTAACCGGGCGAGCATCGTTTTATCGATGTCGTTGTATACAGTTTGCGCGCTCAGGCTGATAGAAAAGTAAAGACCCTGTCGAATGTCAATCCACGAATGCGGGAAGGTCAGGATGGGTGGTTGCAGTTTTGCAGAAACAAGCCAACATCCTATCATCGCGACGAGGGCGGTGCTTCCGAAGTACGCGTATCCCCACTGCAAGGGTGACGGAGCGCGATGCGCGAAATATAGGAGGAGCGCTGCGGTAAGGCGAGATGCGCTGACAAGCACATTGAGCGACGCAGTCCAATTCAGACGTTCGAAAGACTGGAAGGCTTGACCGGCAACGGTAATGATATTGAGTCCTATTATGTCTGAAAAGGCTACAAGCAGTACTAAACGAACCGGTATAGAGTGAGGCAGCGCGTAGTACGACATCGCGATCACTAGGCCGATAAAAAGCGTGCCGCACAGCATAATAGTGGACAGCGCTGAGCCCCACATCGCTGGAAACCGACTCTGGTCGCGTGCGACATTTCGCACCAGAAGGTCGCCGCGACCGGCGGCAGCGAATGGATAGACGATGCCAACGAGCGCCACGACACTGATGAACGCACCGTAGTTTGTCACCCCGAGCGAGCGGGCGATTAAGGCGAAATACGCTGCTTGGATCACGAGTCTCGTGCCTTGTCCAAAGGACATCCAAAGCGCGTTGCGCGCAAGGGTGCTGGCGAATGTCTTCTTAAGAAGTGTTCGCAAAGTGCTGAACCTAAACGTCAACCAAATAACTCCTCATAAATAGGGCGGACCCCATCGGTGGAAAATCGCGATAGCTTCAACGCTTGGATCGCGACCAGGAACAAATACGCCGGATTTAGATAGATGTAACGCCGCCAAAGTCTCCTTGGTTCACTGGCCAAGCGGAACAGCCATTCCAGACCGCGATTCTGCATCCAAGCCGGAGCTTGTGGGACTAATCCAGACAAAAATGGAAATGCGGCACCGACCGCCACAATTGGCATGGATAGAGCGTCGCGAAATTCGAAGGCAAATACCTCTTGCCTAGGACACCCCAAACCAACCAATGTAATTGCGGCACCCGACGACCGGATTCGTGCTGTCAGCTCCGTCTTCTCCCCTGGTTTCAGTCGCCGGAACTTTGACGGCTCGGCTCCAGCTATCTTTATGTCTGGAAACATGCCCACGAGAGACCGCGTCAATGCGGCCAAGAGTTCAGATGTCCCGCCGTAAAGATAAATGGGCACGCCGTCCGCCGCAGCACGAGCACAGATTCTTAGCGTCAGATTCGGTCCGTAGACGCGGTCTATCAGTCTTGCGCCGTAAAACCAGTTGAGCACCCAACGCACGGGCTGACCATCTGGAACCAGTAGATCAAAGTGATTCAGCCGGAACTTGTGGTGGGCATCCAGGACCCCGGTCATGACGCCGTGAACCGCGAGGGCGGAAACTGTAGCGCCTCGATTCTCACGCGCGGCACGAAAGATGATCTCCTCCGCCGCCTCATAATCCACTGCATCCACGAGGACACCGACTACATTCCCTTTCCCGTGATTGAGCATTCCTGATTCCACCTCTCGAAGTTGAACTCGTAGATTTCCTGAAGAATCTGAGGTACGTCGTGCTCTGGCTTCTATTCCGGATACTCTTCACGAAACCGGATGTGGGTGTTGAAAAAGTCGGTACGAATTAGCTGATTTTCATGATATCGGTATGGAGATTAGAGAGGTTTAGCGGCATCGTTTGACCATGCTGTTTTGCATTGCCATTGTCGGAGGACTAACGCTCATGATGGGTCAGCACACGCGCTCTGAATCGCTGTTCTACTACTTCCGACTGTATGATCAGGTATCGGAGAATCATCTGTTGCGGCTAGTTGATAAACATATCAACTTCAGTTTCGTGCGCGAGCGACTGAAAGACAGCTATAGCGAAGCTGGTCGCCTATCCAGAGCTCTTGTTGCGTATTTTGTGATTGGCTATTTGTACGGAATCAGCAACGAGCGCAAGCTTGTCGAGCAACTGCGCATGCATCTCGCCTGGCGCTGGTTAAGAGGTCTCGGTTTCGATGAGGAAGTTCCGCATTACTCCACGTTTTCGAAGAATCGCCACGGGCGGTTTCAGGAATCGGAGGTCTTTGAACAGTTGTTCGAAGAAGCCGTGGCCCCATGCTTGGCAGTTGGACTGGTACGCAGCGACAAGTTGTCGGTCGATGGAACTTTCGTTGAGGCAAACGCTTCTAAGGAGAGCCGTATTCCGCGAGAGCAACTGATGGAAGCCGAGCAGGTCAACCGCACGGTGCGCGAGTACCTGGCTGAGCTTGAAATGCAGAACCCAGTAGAGGAGCCGAAGCATAGCCAGGACAACGTGTCCTCCACCGATCCGGACTCCACGTATGCGACAAAAGGCGGCACCCGGCACCCATGGGGTATTACAACAACTACCTGGTTGATAACTACAGCTGTATCGTTGTGGGCATGCAAGCGACAGGCGCTCCCTAAGCGAGGAGTCTCGAGCCGCAGAGGACATGATCGCTCGCTTCGCCCAATGGCAAGGCAGGAAGCCGCAGTCCATCGCTGCCGACGCGAGCTATGGCAATGGTGAGTTTTTGCAATGGTTGATTGGCCGGGAGATTACGTCGTATGCCCAACAGGGATGCTGTCGGGCGAACCAGGAGTCCCTTCTATGGGGTCCGGAATGCTTTACCCACTTGCCGGATAACAACAGTTACATCTGCCCTGCAGTCCAAGAACTGAACTACGGCGGACGCAGTGAGGAGAATCTGAAGTCCGTTCCGT